>JAEEGI010000649.1_pt1 | contig 98016 bp, 77 predicted proteins | sample 8958751 | NCBI WGS metagenome assembly JAEEGI01 (sample SAMN16246545, study PRJNA631951) | gut metagenome | biome: gut microbiome; feature: rumen; material: KS-attached | host: Bos | place: Iran: Karaj | collected 2018-10 | reverse complement strand
CAAGACCGAATTCCAAATTAGTAATTACCACGACCTGGTCCAAAGCGAAAACGGTTGTAAAAGCGGACACTGAAGGGAAATGGTTCACCCGGATTTCTACGCCGGCGGCGGGAGGTCCGTATGAAATTACCTTCAATGATGGAGAGAAGCTGACCTTGAAGAATGTCCTTGTCGGAGAGGTCTGGATTTGCGCCGGCCAGTCGAATATGGCCCAGCAGATGAAGGGATATATGGGTCAGCCGGTGGAAGGAGCGGCAGATATCATCTCGGAGGCGAATGTTGCAGTTCCTATCCGCTCCTGTAATTTAGCGCGTAAGATGGCGTTTACACCGGAAGAGGACTGTGACGCAACATGGTATGTCAATGATCCTGCCGGAGTGGCGGAAGCAAGTGCCGCAGCGTATTTCTTCGCCCGTAAGATTCATACGGTTCTGGGTGTTCCCGTCGGCATCATTAACGTGTCGTGGGGCAGCACGGCGATAGAGTCCTGGATGAATCCCGTATTGCTCGAGAAAGAGTTCGCCGAAGAAATCGACCTCTCACATCTTAAGAATCGGAAGTTGCCGGAAGTAAAACCGCATCAGACAGCCTCCGTATTGTACAATGGGATGCTGCATTCTATCATTCCTTTTACCGCAAAAGGGTTTCTTTGGTATCAAGGATGCCATAATCGAATGAGGTATGAGCAGTACAAGCGGCTGCAGCCGGCTTTCGTAAAAATGCTTCGCGAAGAATGGGGTGATGAGAATATGCCCTTTTACTTCACACAAATCGCCCCGTATCAATATAATGATCCGGATAAGCCGCATGCGGGATATATGATGTGGGCACAAGCCCAGACGCTGAAAATGATTCCCCATAGCGGTATGGCGACGACGCACGATGTCGGGGAAAAGGTATGCATTCACCCTGCCAAAAAGAAACCGGTGGGTGACAGGCTTGCCTATCTTGCTTTGGCGAATGACTACGGAATTAAAGGGATTGATGCCAAAGCGCCGATGCCGACAGCATTTGAATTCAAAGAAGGCGCTGCTTTTGTTACGTTCGACTGTGGGAAAATGGGGCTGGGGCCGATTAATCAGGAACTAGGCTGCTTTGAACTGGCTGGAGAGGACAGAGTCTTTCACCCGGCTGTCGCCGTTGTGCAAAAGGACAGAAAATCGATATTGGTATCCAGTCCGGAAGTTTCCAACCCAATAGCTGTCAGATATGGAATGAAGAATTGGTCGAAAGCAACCCTTTTCAACAATTTTGGTATTCCCGCATCTCCATTCCGCTCCGATAATTGGGAGTAACTATCTCGTGAAACACCCGATAGAGTTCGAGTCTTGCAGGACTCGAACTCTATTTTTTGACAATAAATAACACATTTATCCTCACCTAATTACGTAAAATTTATTGGGTAACATTAGGGTAAAAATAATAACGAGAGGCCTTTTGGGGGGCGTAATTACAAAAAAGAAATATGCCCCACAGCGTACTGTGAGGCACATTTGGGTTTACCCTGAGCGGAAAACGAGACTCGAACTCGCGACCCCGACCTTGGCAAGGTCGTGCTCTACCAACTGAGCTATTTCCGCAAAGAACGTTTCCGTTTCAATGAACGGGACTGCAAAGATAAGGAGAATTTTTGATTCTGCAAATTTTTTGTTCTTTTTTACGAAAAAATCTGCTGGAGAGGAGGCCTAGCCCATCTGGAGTTTGATCAGGGCGCGCTTGAGGGCGGGGCCGTAGGCGTAGTCTCCGACGGCGATGGTGTCGAGGAGGTAGAGGTCGCTGCCCTTGAAGAGGGTGTTTTCCTCGGCCTGAGCGCGGATTTCGCGGCTGCGGTCCATCGATTCTTTCGGGACGATGAGGTGGCAGGGAATGATGTATGCCACGGGGTTGAGCGCGACCGCGTGGGCGACGGCACGCACGCCGAGGGGGTTGTCGCACAGGACGGCAAGGTCGGAATAACTGTACAGCAGGGCGTTCTGGCCGTGGGTGAGGTCGTAGAGTGTCTTCCAGACCTTTTTCTGGAAGGGGGTGCCGAAGAGGACGAGGTCGTCCCAGGAGACGCTGCGGTCCAGGGCGGGCAGATCCGCCGTGGCGATTTTTTCGGTCGTCACCGTTTCGGCGGAAGAGGGTCCCGCCGCGGCGAGACGGGCGGCGATGGAGGCGAAGTGCCTGTAATCGGCAGCCACGGAAGCGATCCGGCCGTCGATGCGGGTCACGATCCACCGGTCGGGGGCGTTCATATCTTCAGGATGTCGCCGAGCTCCGACCAAGGGATGCGGATGGCGATCACGCCGAGCAGCGAGGGCGCGATTTCGTTGGGATTGTAGTAGAAGGTGACGCCCCTTTTCCCGACCTCGAAGTTGCCGTTGCCGGAAAGCACGTCGGGATAGACCGCGCCAAGGGCGTCCTCATCCCATTCCAGGGCCTCGGGAAGATGATCGGCAAGCAGACCGCTGAGCGTCGGCTCATATCCCTCCCGGAAGAGATCGGCCTCCACCACGACATCGCCCGTGGTGCGGTTGAAGACGGTCGCGTTGACGGTATTGTTGGGATGGGCGCCGCCACGGTCACGTTCCAGCTCGACGACGTAGGTCAGCAGACCCTTGTATTCTTCACCGGTAAAATAGCCGTTGACGTAATCGCGCCAGCTGAAGAGGTTGCCCTCCATCACGAGGTTGTTGCTGCTGATGAAATTGGCGTAGTCTTCCTGCTCCTGCTGGTATTCCTCGATGAGGTCGTTACGGTAATGCACGGCCGTGGAATCGACCGAAGGGAGGTTGTAGTTGACGTCGAACGCGGCGAAAAGCAGGTTCTCGACAATCTTGGCCCTGACGGTATCCTCCACGCCGCCGACGGGGTATTCCAGCGAAATCTGGATGTCGAGCGAATCGGCGGAAGAATCCGTCATCGGGATCATCAGATACTCTTCGTATGTCGCCTTGACGAGTTTATTTCTGTTGCAGCCCGCCACGGAGAGCGCGGCCAGAGCGGCGACCGCCGCCATTTTAATAAATTTTCTCATATCGAATCGTTACTTCTCACAAATATAGTAAGAAAATATCATAGATTCCGGGATTTTTTCTTATTTTGCAGTGAATTTTACAAGACTATGAACAAGTTACACAGAATTTCAGCCGCGGCGGCCTGCATCCTCCTTCTCTCGGGGACGGCGCCGCTCTTTGCGCAGAACACGGCGAGGGGTTCCTCCTCTTCCGCCCGTTCATCCTCATCGTCCACCACCATCCGCGCCGCGTCTTCCGGCGCCAAGACGACCACCACCGGCTCCTCCCAGTCGGGACGGACGAGCATCGACCGCCGCGAGACGACGGTCTCCAACTCGAACGTCACCAACAAGGGCCTGACGACCGTCCGGACCACCACGACACCGGTGCGCAGCGGCAGTTCAACCGCCTCCTCCACCCGCACGACGCCGCCTTCCGGCTCCTCGTCCTCCGCATCGTCGAGCGTCCGCAGCGGAAGTTCCGCCTCCGGATCCACGACCCGGCAAGGCACCTCGACCCAATCCTCCAGCGCTGCGGCGCGGCCGTCCTCCGGCTCCACTACGACGGTCCGTCAGTCCACCGGATCCACCTCGTCCTCGACCTCGCAGCCGCAGACCTCCCAAAGCACCGCCAGCCGGACCTCCGGCCAGAGCAGCAGCGCCACCGCCGTGCGTTCCAATTCGAACGTCACCGCCCGGACCCAGAACACGGGCCGCCCCGAGCGTGACGGCGCCTACACCGACCGCGGCGGCAACTTCCGCTACGGCGGCGCCAACAATATGAACATCTACGGCGACAACCGTGACGTCAAGCGACTCCCGCCGATGGACCGCCCGCCCATCCCGTACACCGCGCCGGCTGTTTTCAACGCGAAACGCCCCCATTACTACGGCTACAACATCGCCGCGATGCCGCACGGATATGTCACCAAGACCTACTGGGGCCGCACCTATTACTATTATAACGGCATCTGGTACACCAAGGGAACGCAGTACTACCGCATCTGCCGGCCGCCGTACGACACGCCGGTCACCTTCGGCTGCTGCAAGAAGGGGCTGACCTCCGTCCGCTTCAGTTACTACAATGCGGTGGATCGCACCTATGCCGCCATCGGCCAGAACAACGCCATCATCGCCGAGCAGAACCGCATCATCGCGCAGAACAACGCGATCATCGCCCAGCAGAACGCCCGGCTCGCCCTCAACGCCACCAACGCCAATCTGGCCTATCTGCTCGCCTCCCAACTCGGGCTCGTGCAGAGCTACGCCAGCGCGACGACGCCCTATTACTACCAGGACGGCGTATTCTACACGGGCAGCGGGCATCACTTCCGCACGATCATCCCGCCGGCAGGGGCCATCGTCGCTTCGCTCCCGGAAGATTACATCATCGTCCAGTATGGCAACGATCCCTTCTACAGGGTGGAAGACACGCTCTACCGGCAGTTTGTCGTGGACGGCGCGCCGTACTTCGAAGTTCTGGGTCAATTCCCCTTCTGATTTTGGAATTTCAAAATAAAGTCGTATTTTTACACGGTTGTTTAGAAACTATCAACTTTAATTTCTGATACAATGAAAAAAATTGCAATTGCACTCATGTGCGCGATCATGCTTCTCCCCGGTTGCGGTAATATGAACAACACCGGCAAGGGAGCCATCATCGGAACCGGCGCCGGCGCCACGATCGGTGCCATCATCGGCGCTCTCATCACCAAGGACGGCAAGGGTGCCGCTATCGGTGCGGCAGTCGGCGCAGCGGCCGGCGGCGGCAGCGGCGCGCTCATCGGTCACGCGATGGACAAGAAGGCCAAGGAGCTCGCCGAGCTCGAGGGCACCAATGTCGAGGTCGTTGACATCAACGGCTTCAAGGGCATCAAGGTGACCTTCAAGGACGGTATCCTCTTCGACTTCAACAAGTCCAACGTCTCCGAGACCGCCAAGGCCGAACTCAAGGAGTTCGCCGAGAAGATGGCCGACTTCGAGCAGACCAACATCACCATCCTCGGTCATACCGACAACATCGGCTCCGAGGCCGCCAATCTGAGCGTTTCCAAGAAGAGGGCTTCCTCCGTGGCCGGCTACCTGGCTCAGTGCGGCATCGCCAAAGAGCGCCTGACCCACGACGGTCTGGGCTACTCGATGCCTGTCGTCGACAACGACACCCCCGAGAACCGCGCCAAGAACCGCCGCGTCGAGGTGTACGTCTCCGCCAATGAGGAGATGATCGCCGCCGCCGAGGCCGAGGCCAAAGCCCAGCAGCAGAAGTAAAAGATTCCGGGCTGACCCGGAATGACAAAACCGGCCTCCCTTTTTCGGGGGCCGGTTTTTTTATGCATTCCGCAGGACGATGCCGCCGCCGGAGGCGTCGACCTCGACGACGCTGTCGCGGTGGATCGAGCCGTCGAGAACGGCTTTGGCCAGCAGATTGACGAGGTCGCGCTGCATCACACGTTTCACGGGACGGGCACCGTAAGCGGGGTCGTAGCCCGCCTCGACCATATAGTCCTCGAAGGCCTTAGTAAAGGTGACCGTAATGCCGTTTTCGGAGAGGCGGCGGGAGAGTTCGTCCATCTGGATATGCAGGATATCCCGGACATCGGCCTTGGAAAGGGGATCGAACATAATGATCTCGTCGATCCGGTTGAGGAATTCCGGACGGACCGTCTTACGGAGGACCTCCACCACCCGGGTCTTGCATTCCTCCAGCAGCTGACGCCGCTTTGCGATGGCGTCCGCCTGGGCAACGGGCTCCAGCCCGTCCGTCTCGGGAAGCCGGTCCATATAGGACTGGACAATGTCGGAGCCGGCGTTGGAGGTCATGATCAGGATGGTGTTCTTGAAGTCCACCGTACGACCCTTGTTATCGGTCAGACGGCCGTCGTCCAGCACCTGCAGCAGCACGTTGAACACGTCCGGATGTGCCTTCTCGATCTCGTCGAGCAGCACCACGGAATACGGTTTCCGCCGCACGGCCTCGGTCAGCTGGCCGCCTTCGTCGTAGCCGACATATCCCGGAGGCGCGCCCACGAGCCGGCTAACGGTGTGGCGCTCCTGGTATTCGCTCATATCGATCCGGGTCATCATATTCTCGTCGTTGAAGAGAAATTCCGCGAGGGCCTTGGCCAGTTCGGTCTTGCCCACGCCGGTCGTACCCATGAAGAGGAACGAACCGATCGGCCGCTTCTCGTTGGAAAGTCCCGCACGGGAGCGGCGGACGGCGTCCGAGACGGCCTTGATGGCCTGGTCCTGGCCGACGACCCGACGGTGGAGTTCTTCCTCCATCCGCAGGAGTTTCTCCTTCTCGCTCTCCAGCATCCGCTTCACGGGAATGCCGGTCCACTTGGCGACGACCTCGGCGATGTCTTCCGGCGTCACGGATTCGGTCATGATCGGATCCTTGATGGCCGCCTGTTTCGCGGTCAGGTCCTCGATCTGCTTCTGGGCCGCCGCGATCTTGCCGTAGCGGAGTTCGGCGACTTTTCCGTAATCGCCCGCACGTTCGGCCGCCTGCGCCTCGATCTTGTAATCGTCGATCTGCTGGCGCGCCGTCTGCAGTCCGGTCACGATCTGCTTCTCCTCGTCCCAGCGCGTCATCAGGGCCGAACGCTGCGCCTGAAGGTCTTTCAGTTCGGCCTCGATCTTCTCCATCTTGACGCCGACGCCCTCGCGGCGGATGGCTTCGCGCTCGATCTCGAGCTGCCGGATCCGGCTGTCGAGGTCGGCGATGGGCTCCGGAACGGAGTTCATCTCCAGACGGAGTTTGGAAGCCGCCTCATCCACGAGGTCGATGGCCTTGTCGGGGAGGAAACGGGATGTGATGTAGCGGTGCGAGAGATTGACGGCCGCGATGAGCGCGTCGTCTTCGATCCGCACCTTGTGGTGGTTCTCGTATTTCTCCTTCAGACCGCGGAGGATGGCGATGGATTCCGCCGGAGACGGCTCGTCCACCGTCACGATCTGGAACCGCCGCTCCAGGGCCTTGTCGGTCTCGAAGTATTTCTGGTATTCGTCCAGGGTGGTGGAGCCGATGGTGCGGAGTTCGCCCCGGGCCAGGGCCGGTTTGAGAATGTTGGACGCGTCCATCGCGCCGGAAGAACGCCCCGCGCCGACCAGCGTGTGGATCTCGTCGATAAAGAGGATGATCTCTCCCTCGCTGTCCACGACTTCCTTCACGACCCCTTTGAGCCGCTCTTCGAATTCACCCTGGTATTTCGCGCCCGCGATGAGCGCGCCCATGTCCAGCGAGTAAATCTTCCGGCTCTTGAGGTTCTCGGGAACGTCGCCGTCGACGATCTTGCGGGCGATTCCCTCCGAAATGGCCGTCTTGCCGACACCCGGCTCGCCGACCAGAATCGGGTTGTTCTTGGTCCTTCGCGAAAGGATCTGCAGCACGCGGCGGATTTCGTCGTCGCGGCCGATGACGGGATCGAGTTTCCCTTTGGCCGCCAGGTCATTGAGGTTGATGGCGAACCGGGAGAGGAAACTTCCCTGATTGTTGTTGTTCGTATTCGTATCCATAATCTATATCTCCTTTTCGTCCTCCGGGGATAAAACGATGAAGCCGTCTGTTCCGGAGAACAAACGGCTGTCGTCAAATTATATTCCGTCAGCGAAATGCTGACAATTTGGCAGATTACTCGGCGGGAGCGTCCACCGGAGCCGCGGGATCCGCGGTCGGGAGCTCGGCCGTCGGGAATTCGGCCTGCGGCTCGGCCGCGCCGGCGATGGCTTCGTCCTGCGCGCTGCCGCTCTTGCCGTCGACGTCGCCGCGGAGGGCGAACGTGGAGGCGATGGACACCACGAGGATGAAGGCGACAAGGCCCCAGGTCACTTTCTCGAGGAGATTGGCGGCGCCCCGGACACCGAGGGTCTGGTTGGCGGCCGCAAAGTTGGTCGTAAGGCCCTCACCCTTTCCGTTCTGAAGCAGGACGGCGATCACAAGGCAGATTGCCGCAAGGATGATAAGCACGACGAGTACAGTAAATAACCAGTTCATAGCAATATTTTTTCTTTTTAATTATTCTGTAATTGATCCATTTTTTCAATAAGGGATGCAAAGTAAGCATTTTTTTCCGGGAATGCCAAAAGAAGTTTGGAATAAATGCGTTTTGCCTCCTTAAAATACCCTTGGGAAGCGTAAATTCCGGCCAGCGTCTCGGTGCAGAAGACATCGCCGGCGAGCGCGGCGGGACGCTCCCGCACCTCCGGCTCCGACTTGACGGCAGACACGGCCTTCGCGAGGGCGTTGTCCTCTTCGCGGCTCACTTCCGCGTAGGCTTCCTGCGAGAAATAATCCCCCGGAACGGGCCCGCGGGACACCTTCCGCTCGTAGACGGGAGACGGCTGTGGGGCCGCGGCCGGTGCGGAGATATAGGATTTGAGGATCTTCTCGACATCCAGGTCCGACCAGTCCTCGTCCCTGCTGCGGCGGACCAGATCCGCCACCGCGCGCCGGGAAACGATATGCAGCGCCTCGCCGGCATACTGCGCCACGCCCCAGGATCCGCCGCCGGACCGCACCATCCGCCGGCAAAGTTCCATATGGGCCCCGCCATACCAGGGATAGCGGTTGAGCACCCCGGCCAGTTCGTCCATCGAAAGGGACGCAAGCGTCAGTTCCCGGCCTTCTACCATTGCGCTACCGTCGCATTAAAGATATCTTCCACGATTTTCTCGATGATTTCCTCGCAGAGGCCCGCCTCGACGGCTTCCAGCGACTGCATCGAATCGTAGTCCGAATACCCGGAGAAGGACTGGGACACATCGTCCTCGGGATATTTCTTGTTGGAGAATTCGACCTTGACCGTCACGGTGAGACGGTTCTGCGCGGCCACCTCGTTGGCGGTGACGGCCATCGGCTTGACGTCGTAGCCCGTCACTTCGCAGAGAAGTTCGAGGGCCCCGTTCATATCCACCTGCTCCAGTTTGGTGAGTTTGCGGAATTTGTCCTTGAGGGCCTCGGTGAGGTCGTTCGCCAGGGAAGGATTGACACGGAGGGCCTTGTACTCCACGTAAGGGATGGTGATGGTCTTCACGTCCGGCTGGATGGACGTGCCGGAGAAGGAATATTTGACGAAACTGCATCCTGCCAGGAGCGGAATCGCCGCGATGACAAGCCACTTTCTCATTTCTTCTTCGATTTGGTCTTATACTCGGGGGGAAGTTTGCGGTACAGCGAACGCTCCGACATCCCGAGTTCGAGGGCCGCCAGCTTGCGGTTGCCGTCGTGCTTTTCGAGGGCGCGGCGGATCAGTTCCTCCTGGGATTTCTTGACGGAGAGGGATTCGGGCTCATCCTGGACCTGCTCGTCGGGATCCTGCCATTCCGGCTCGTCCGCGGCGTGCGGCTTGGCGCCGTTGCCGGATGCGATCTGATAATGCATTCCGCCGCTCACCACCAGCCGCTTCACGGAATCGATCTCGTCCTTGAGGTCGCGGATCGCCTTGTAGATCATCTCCTTCTCTTCACCGGAAAGACCGCCGCGGGGCGCGTCTTCGCCGGCATACAGCGTCGGGAGAAGCGGACCCTCCTCGTGCGGAATGTAAGGCAGGAGACGGTCGGCGTCGAGCTGGATCCGCTCGGAGGTCGGCGTGATCTTCTGCGACTCCAGGGCCGTTACCGCGAAGGTGAAATTCATCAGCTGGCGGATATTTCCGGGCCAGCGGTAGGCGGTCAGCAGGTCAATGGCGTCGTGGCTCAGGGTCACCTTGCACATCCCGTATTTATCCGAAAAATCAGAAGTGAACTTCCTGAACAGCAGATAGATATCATTCTTCCGTTCCCGCAGCGGGGGAAGGCGGAGCTGGGCCGCGTTGATCCGGTAATACAGGTCCTGGCGGAAGGTACCCTTGCTGAGGGCGTGGTCGAGATTGACATTGGTGGCGCAGACGATGCGGACATCGGTATGCTCCACCTTGGTGCTGCCGACCTTCATATATTCGCCCGACTGCAGCACCCGCAGCAGCTTGACCTGCGTGGCGGGAGGCAGTTCGCCGATCTCGTCGAGGAAGATCGTCCCCTTGTCGGCAGCCTCGAAAAAGCCGATCCGGTTGTCGGTGGCGCCCGTGAAGGACCCCTTCACGTGCCCGAACAGTTCCGAATCCACCGTCCCGGAAGGAATCGCCCCGCAGTTCACCGGCACGAACTCCCCGTTGCGCCGCGTGCTGTACGTATGAATAATGCGCGCAAGATTCTCCTTCCCCGTCCCGCTCTCGCCCGTAATGAGCACCGGCAGGTCGGTCGGCGCAAACTTCACGGCCGTCTCCAGCGCCCTGTTGAACGCCGGATCGTTCCCGATGATATCGAACTTATTCTTGAGTATTTGCAGTTCCTGTGAATCCATATTTCTATTCCAACCTGCAAAGATAACCAAAATTCTCGAAATGCATCCCTTCCTTCTTCCCCGCCTTCTTCCCCTTCCTTCTTCCCCGCCGGCCACCGTTACCGCCATCATTCCCGGTCGCCTCTCCGTCTTTCCGGGCCGCATTCCGGGAATCTTTTCCGAGACTCCGGGCGTTCCCCCCGCAATTTCGCCCCAATCCTCCATCCGTGGCACGAGACTCCGGGCGTTTCCCCGCATTTCCGCCCCAATCCTCCATCCTCGGCACGAGACTCCGGGCGTTTTCCCGCATTTCCGCCCCAATCCTCCATCCTCGGCACGAGACTCCGGGCGTTTCCCCGCATTTCCGCCCCAATCCTCCATCCCCGGCACGAGACTCCGGCCATTTTCCAGCGTTTTCGCCCCAATCCTCCTTCCCCGGCACAAGACTCCGGCCGATTTCCCATCTTTCCGCCCGAAGTTTCTGTGTCAATTGTCATTTTTTTCACGCCGCCACCCCTGACGGCTATGCACTTCTACGGATCGAGAGAAGTAGCCCCTACGGCATCTGTAGAGCCGTTTTCAGGGGGAGACACCCCACCGGAGCGACTTGCAAGTCGCACGCATTTTTCCGACACGGGCCAGCCCCAGGACCTGCCCAGACCGTGTTTTTTAGCATTAGTCGTCAGTCATTTGCACTTACGGCTAATTCCCTGCATCTTCGCCGAAAAATTTTGATGAAATGTTCAAGAACTGCTATCACTTCAGCACAGAGGCACTGGAAGACAAGTTGCTCTGTTATGACGAAGAAGACTTCAGGGTCGTCTGGAATGCGATTATCATCTGCGCGGCAATGGAAGGGATCACCATCTACTGCTTTTGCATCATGTCAAATCATATTCACATCCTGCTTTCCGGGACGGAAGAGCAGATCCGCCGCTTTTTTGCCAAATTCAAGCAGAAAACGGGACGACATTTCCAGGCGCGATACAACATGCATACTGCCCGGGAACTTTCATATAAACTTTTTGCGGTCAAGGACCGGCGGACCTTCTGTCAGGAAGTCGCCTACATCCTGCGCAATCCGTATAAGGCCGGCATTTCCAGTCCCTTCAGTTATAAATGGAGTACGGCCGACGCCTATTTCAAACCTTCCGACTCTTCCATTCAAGGGCGGTATGTTTCCGACTTTCCTTCCAAGAAACTGCGCACCATCTTGAAAACCCGCTTCCCGCTGCCGGCATCAATGCAGATCCGCTCTGGAAGGATCACCTCGCATTCCTTTGTCGACTATACTTTTGTCGAAAAGATGTTTGACAATTCTTCCCTGCGTTTTTTCAATCTGATCAAAACCTGGAACATAGAAGATATCGTCAATTCCGGCCACGGACAGGATATCCCCGATGCCTATACCGACACAGAAGTACTTCGCGGCCTCCGGGAGATCTGCCAGGATACTTTCAACGGACTGTCTCTCGACAAGATGGATCAGAAATCGCTCGCGACGGTCGTCCGCCGGATCCGGTCGCGCTTCGGCTGCGGGAGGAGCCAGCTTCTCCGCCTGCTCCCCGTAGACGACTTCCTGCTCGACCGGATACTATAGACTCCGGCCATTTTCCTGCATTTCCGCCCCAATCCTCCTTCCCCGGCACGAGACTCTGGCCATTTTCCTGCATTTCCGCCCCAATCCTACTTCCCCAGCACGAGACTCCGGGCGTTTCCCCGCATTTCCGCCCCAATCCTCCTTCCGCAGCACGAGACTCCGGCCGTTTTCCCGCGTTTCCGCCCCAATCCTCCATCCGCGGCACGAGACTCCGGGCGATTTCCTGCATTTCCGCCCCAATCCTCCTTCCGCAGCACGAGACTCCGGGCGATTTCCTGCATTTCCGCCCCAATCCTTCACTCCCAGCCCAAGACTCCGGACGTGTTCCGGGAATCTTTTCAAGAAAATAGTATTATATTTGTAGACTGAACCGAAAAAACTATGAACCGTACAAATATGAGAAAAAGTATCCTGATTATGGCGGCCGGCGTTCTGGCCGCTACCGCTTGCGCATCGCTGGACAAGATGGCCGAGATGGCCGAGAAAGTGCAGGTCACCTGCAATCCCGAAGTGCTGGAGGCCGTCGGCGGCGCCGTCGACGCGACCATCACCGTCACCTATCCGGCCGATTATTTCAATCCGAACGCCATCCTCGAGGTCACGCCCGTCATCGTGTATGACGGCGGCGAGGCCTCCGCGGACAAACTCATCTACCAGGGAGAGAAAGTCAAGGACAACTACCGCGTCGTCTCTTCCGACGGGCAGACCGTGAACGCCAAGGTCCATTTCGACTATGTCGAAGGCATGGAGAAATGCCATCTGGAACTCCGCGGCGTCGCCAAGGGAAAGGGCAAATCCGCCCATCTCCCCGTCCGGAAAGTCGCCGACGGCTGCAACACCACCTATATGCTTGCCAAGGGTGACGGCGCCGTGAATTACATGTCCGACAACTACCAGAGCGTGATCACCACCAAGGCCGAAGGCCAGATCAAGTACGAGGTGGGCAAGTCCGACGTCCGCAACTCCGAGCTTTCCTCGCAGTCCATCAAGGACTTCCAGAAACTCCTCGAAGAGACCGCCAAGGATGACCGCAAGAAGATCTCCGGCACAGAGATCGTCTCCTACGCCTCCCCGGAAGGTTCCGTCGACCTCAACGACAAGCTCTCCGCCAGCCGCAGCGAATCCGCCGGCAAGGCCTGGGGCAAGATCACCGAAGGCACCGGCGTCTCCGACCCGGCCCTCAAGAGCGTCGGCGAAGACTGGGAAGGCTTCCAGAAACTCGTCGCCGAATCCGACATCCAGGACAAAGACCTGATCCTCCGCATCCTGTCGATGTACAGCGACCCGGCCGTCCGCGAGAGCGAGATCCGCAACATGTCCGAAGTCTTCACCGCCCTCAAGGGCGAAGTGCTTCCGGAACTCCGCCGCGCCCGCCTCATCGCCAACATCGAATACCAGAACTACACCGAGGATGAACTCCTGAAACTCATCGACGACAATATCGGCGATCTCGACGAGGAAGCCCTCCTCAAGGCCGCCACGCTCGTCAAGGAGAATAAGAAAAAAGAAGTCATCTACAAGAAGGCCGTCTCCAAGTACGACAGCCAGCGCGCCCGCTACAACCTCGCCGCCCTCTATCTGGATGAAGGCAAGACCTCGCAGGCCGCCGACGCCCTCGCGAAACTCGACCAGAACGATCCCGAAGTCCTCAACGCCCTCGGCGTCCTCGAACTCCGCCGCGGCAACAACGACAAGGCCGCCCAGTACTTCGAAAAGGCCGGCAACAAAGAGAATCTCGGTACGCTGGAAATCCTTCGCGGCAACTATGACGAGGCCGTGAAACTCCTCAAGGGGACCGGCAGCTTCAACGAGGCGCTCGCCTATGTGCTGACCGACAACCTCGACAAGGCCTCATCCCTGCTCGCCAAAGACGAGACGCCCGAAGGCAACTACCTCAAGGCCATCATCGCCGCCCGCCAGGGTAAAGAATCCGTGATGCGCAAGGCCCTCAAGGCCGCGAGCGAGGACGATGTCCTCAAGGCCCGGGCCAAGAACGATATCGAGTTCGCGGACTACAGCCTGTAGGCAGATCCGGGGACAGCCCGGAATGACTACTCCTCCGTCGTTTCGACCACTTTCAGGAAATCGCCGTTGTGCTCCGCAACGGCTTTTTTCCATGTGTCGGTGTAGCCCGGCTGCTCCACGCGGGCGGGAAGGCCCTCGGAGAATTCAGCGTGCTGGAAACTGCCGTCCTCGTTCTGCGGCTTCACATTGCCGTCGATGTACTTGACGAGCAGCAGTTCCTCGAGTTTTTTCCATTCCTCGAACTGCTTCTGGGCCGTCTCGACGGAATACTTCGTCAGATACTTGGCGACCGGGAGGAAGGGATCGTGATCGATCATCACGGTCTTCGACTTGCCGTTCATCTTCCGCTGAATCTTGTACACGATGTCGTTGTACAGATACAGGGCCGTGCTGTCGGCCGTGCGGGTTCCCTTGTAGATCTGATCCATCTCGAACGCGTCGATCTTCTCCCGGACGGTCGGAGCCATCACGTTGTACATCTTGTAGCAGGCGTTGGAGATGCGGTTGTTGAGCCAGAAGGATGCCGTGGGGCTGTAATGCAGCATATCCCCGTTCCCCTCGCGGAAGCATTCGGGAACGGCGGTCAGGCAGGCGTAGAGCGGGGTGAGATAGGAAGTCGCGGCATCGTCCGTGCCGAACCAGAGAATCCCGCCGACGCGGTCGGGAAGATAATTCCGGGCCTGGGCGACCATCCAGAAGCCGGTCTGCTGCGTGGCGATGGCCCGCTCGTTGATATATTTCTGCCCTTCGTGCTCGAACTGCATCGGACGCCAGCGGTAAGGCAGCGCGTTGCCGCCCGCGCCGATATCCTGCGTCATATCCATCGGCGTACCCTCGAAATGGTCCCGCATCATGTCCGCCACATTCTTGAGGGAAATTTTGCGGCGGGGGAAAATATAGAGCGGAAGTTCCGCCTCGGGCTTGTAGCCGAGCACGAAATCGAGGTAGCTGTAGGCGTCGACCGTCGTCGCCTTCCCCTCTGAATCCACCAGCGTGAACCAGCCGTCGGAGAAGGTGTTGAATACGCTCCAGACCCGCGCCTCGCACGCCCTGGCACCGCCGAAATCGACCGGATTGTAGGCATCGCGGAAACTGAATTCCGCATCTTCCCCGTCGAAATACCCCATCCTTCTGGCGAAGGAGATGACGTCCTTCGCATAGAGGCAGTTGTCGGGATCGTCCAGCGGGAAGCGCGTGATGCGGGACTGGTTGGCATGGGCGCAGACGGCCCCGTCGGGAATGCGGACCGCCACCCAGACGATGCCCTTGCGGGAATTGACGCCGTTGCGGATCGCCATTCCCTTGCCGACCATCTCGAAGATCCAGGCCTCTTCCTTGTCGGCGATCGAGAAAGTCTCGCCTTCGGAGCAATAACCATACTTGGTCGCCAGTTCGACGATGATGTCGATGGCCTCGCGGGCCGTGGTCGCGCGCTGGAGGGTCAGGCGCATCAGGGCGCCGTAGTCCAGTTTGCCGCGACGGTCGACGAGCTCCTCGCGACCGCCGAAAGTGGTCTCGGTGATGATGACCTGATGGTCGTTCATATTGCTTACCACGCCGAAGGTCTCTTCCGGCTGGGGAATGTCGGCGAGGTATTTCTCCGTTTCATAGTCATAGACCTTCTCCATATCGCCGATCTTCCACCGCGCGGGAGCCCGGTAGAACAGGCAGCCGTACGTAGTATGGGAATCCGCCGCATAACTCACGAGGGTGGAAGCGTCCATACTGGCGCCCTTGGTGACGATGATGTTGGTGCAGGCGTCGGCCTCGGACATGCCGGCCGCAAACAGCGCCGCGGCGAGGGCTCCAAGGAGCATTGAGGTCTTAATTTTGTACATTATCATTATTTGTTTTATTTTTGTGCCTTGTATCGGTAACTTGCAAAGTTATGAATTTTATTGTGAAATCAGCCATAATTTCCGCCGCGGCCCTTCTTTTCCTGGGGATTTTCCCCGCAAGGCTCGCCGCGCAGGACCAGCAGCCGATGTCGCCCGAGGAGATGGAGAAGAAGCGCCTGGAATACATCGACAAAGAAAAAGAACGGCTCGTATCGTTGCTGGATCTGGAGTATTATCAGGAATTCTGGGTAGATTCGACCCTCACGCACGACCTCACCGCAATGCAGGAGGAGGCGAATGCGCTCCGGGAGGCGAAAGTCTCCAACTACGACATGTACATCGCCGTCCAGGACAAGTGGTATCAGCGCATCTACGACTCCTACCGCCGCTTCTTCACGCCGGAACAGTGGGCCAGATACCTCAAGAGCGGAGCCGAGAAAGAGCAGCAGATGCGGGACAAGCGCCGCGACAAGGCCGCCGGCAACAAGCCGGAGAAGCCCGGCAAAAAGAACAAGAAAAAGAAGAAATGATTATCTTTGCATTCCAAAACACCGGAATATGAACGCAGCCATTGATAAAATTCTCTCAGAACTTGAGGAACTCAAGTGCAAGAGCGCCAAGGAAGTGGAAGAAGCCCGCATCCGTTTTCTCGGAAAGAAGGGTTCAGTAACGGCCCTTTTCGAAGAATTCAAATCCTTCGACAAAGAGCGCAAGAAAGAATTCGGCGCCCGGATCAACGCGCTCAAGAACGCCGCAGTCGCCAAGATCGAACAGCTGAAGGCCGGCGCCGCCGAAAGCGACGTCCAGGATGCCTCAGGAGCGGATCTGACGATGCCGGGTGACGGTTTCGCCCTCGGCTCCCGCCATCCCGTGTCAATCGTCCGGCAGCAGATCGTGGACATCTTCCGGAAATTCGGCTACAGCGTCGCGGAAGGACCGGAGATCGAAGACGACTACCACGTCTTCGAGGCCCTCAACTTCCCGCCGAACCATCCGGCCCGCGAGATGCAGGACACCTTCTTCGTCTCCAACGGCCACCTCAACCCGCTCCTGCTCCGCACCCACACCTCCTCCGTGCAGGTCCGCACGATGGAGACCCAGCCGCTCCCGATCCGCGTCGTCTGCCCGGGCCGCGTGTTCCGCAACGAGGCCATCAGCGCCCGCGCGCACTGCATCTTCCATCAGGTGGAAGGCCTCTACATCGACAAGGGCGTCACCTTCGCCGACCTCAAGCAGGCCATCCTCCTCTTCGCACGGGAAATGTTCGGCCCCGAGACCGAGATCCGGATGCGCCCGTCCTACTTCCCCTTCACCGAGCCGTCGGCCGAGGTGGACGTGAGCTGCAACATCTGTAAAGGCAAGGGCTGCAACATCTGCAAGGGTACCGGCTGGCTCGAGATCATGGGCTGCGGAATGGTCGACCCGAACGTCCTCCGCGCCAGCGGCATCGACCCCGATGTCTACAGCGGCTTCGCCTTCGGCATGGGGGTCGAGCGTATCGCGATGCTCAAGTGGCAGGTCAACGACCTCCGCCACTACTTTGAGAACGACCTCCGCTTCCTCCGCGAGTTCCAGACGGCCGTGGAGGTCTAGCGGCGGACATCTGGCCGGCGGCACCTCACCGCCCCTATCTGCAGACGGGACGTATCAAATACCCGAAGCAGCGCGGATTTTTCACCAGACTTACCCCTTCTTCAGACACGAACGCGTTCCAGGCATAGTCCGGTTGCCGCTTAGCGAGGGAAGACGTCCAATACCTTCCCGTTTTGCCGTAAGCGGGAAAATCAGGATAACTAAAGAGTTCGTCGCCTACCATACAACTGGCAGCGGGGAGGAAAATCCACCGATCCTTGAAACCCGGCTTATTGCTGGTAAGTTTGACCCCGTTCATGCCATTGAGCGTCGTCCAGGTGGAGGTGCAGTTTTCGAGGAGCTCCTGGAACTCATACACCGTCGGCATACGCCAGTACGAGTTGAGTCTGGCCCTGACGACATCATCTTCCCTCTCGAGTTCCGTGAGGCCATCCACGTAATCTCCATAGGAAGGGCTTGTATTATACTTTTTGAGTTCTACGTCGTAAGAAGAGCGCCCGCTTTTACAGTACTTGTAGGTCTTCCATTCATAATTCGACTTTGTGGAGGTCTCGCCCCAGGCGTAATAAGCGCCGGGCTCCTCCGGAGAACTGCAAAAACCATCCTTGCCGAAGTTGGTCGTCGCCCAGAAGACACTCAACCCCAGATCGACGGCATTATCGGGGAGATCGACGGTCACCGACACTTCACAGAACGCATAGGCATCCCCGCAATAGGCGGCAATGGTCACCGTTCCGGTCCGATTTGCCGTCACAAGTCCGTTCTTATCCACCGTGGCGATCTCAGGTATCATACTGAACCATAACAGGTTCTTGTTGGTGGCATCGGAAGGCTCCACGGTGGCCGTCAGTTGCTTCGTATCCAACGGTGTCAGCGCGACGGACGCAGGGGTAATCGTAACCTTGGTCGCCTTGACCTCGTCCACGCATATGAGCATTTTCGTTTCCTTGCCGCCGCACTTCGCCGTGATGGTCGTGTTGCCCAGTTTCTTCGCTTTCACCTTGAACTGGGTGGGGTCGTGCGCATCCTGCGTGAGTTCCGCCACGGAAGGGTCCGAATTTTCGAAGACGATGTCGTGGTCCGTCGCGGCGACAGGCATGTAGACTACGCCCCACGAAAATTCCTCACCGACAGACATGGATTTCGACTGAATGCTTTCATAGAAACCGAACATCTGGACGGGAACGACCACCCGGACATCGCAATAAGCTTCCTTGTCTCCGCAACGTGCCGTGATGACGGCATTGCCCTGGTTGATGGGAGATGCCGTCAAAACCCCGTCCTCCGAGACGGTGACAAGGTTCGGATTGGAAGAGGACCACTGGACATCCCTGATCCTCGCATTATCCGGAACCGCCAGAACAGAAAGTATACTCGTCTTTCCGACAGCGATTTCCACCTTTTCCGGATCAATACTGATGCCTGTTAATTTGTTCGGATTATCCTTTCTGCAAGAGGAAACCGGCAGAAGCACGGAAAGAAACGCCGACAGGATAACTATTTTTCTCATCTTGAACAGGTTATTAAGTTGTTTCATTTTATGCTATCGTTGGAGCAGATGGGCCACAGCGGCCTCCAGCTGCCTGTCCTCGCCGCGGATGACACCGGCCGGTTCGTTGTAGACCAGGATATCCGGCTCGAGCTGGAGGTTCTCCAGGTAGCGGCCGGCGGCGATGCTGAACGAGCCGATCTGCGGGATGCCGAAGATGAGCGTCGGATCGACCTGGGTCTCCCACCAGACGGATGTCGCGGTGCCGGGAACGGGGGCGCCGATGATCTTGCCGGTGCCGAGGGCCCGGTACACGTACGGGAATCCGCAGGCGTCGGAATAATTATCCTCGCAGACCAGCACGCAGGACGGCTTGATCCACTTGTCATAGGGCTCCGGTGCCATATAGACGCCCCGCGGCTTGCGCTCGGTGTAGAGCTTGCCGTCGAGGAAGGTGGCGAGGTCATTGTGCAGCCAGCCGCCGCCGTTATGGCGCGTATCCACGATGAGGGCGTCGCAGTTGCGGTATTTGCCCAGGGCGCGGGAATATACCTCCCGGAAGGACGGGGAATTCATCCCTTTCACATGCACATAACCCACGCGGCCGCCGGAGAGTTCCTCCACCTTCTTTTCGTTGAGGCGCACCCAGCGCTGGTAGAGGGCCTCGCCGTCGGAGCGGACGGGCTTCAGGATCACATCTTTCTCCTTGCCGCCGGTCTTCACTTTGAGCGTTACCCGCTTCCCGGCCGTCCGCGCCAGGGCACGGTACCAGAGCGTACCCTCTTCAATCTCCTTTCCGTCCACCGCAAGAATGAGATCGCCCTCTTTCACGCCCGAAAGGAATTGAGACAGAATACTTTCCGGAAGCAGTTCCTTGATACGGAGTCCCTTCCCGGCGTAGGTCTCGTCGAAGAGGACGCCCAGATGGCCCACGTTGCCGCCCATTCCGTTGCGGTAGCGGCCGCCGGTATGGGAACCGTTGAGTTCGCCGAGCATCTCGGAGAGCAGTTCGCGGAAGGCGAAATTATCCGTGATATACGGAAGGAACTGGCGGTAATTCTCGCCGACGGCGGCCCAGTCCACACCGTGCATGTCCGGGTCGTACCATTTTTCCTTCAGCTGCCTCCAGCAATGCTCGAAGATATAGGCGCGCTCCTTGTCGGGGAAATACTCGAATTCGCCGCTGAACTCCACCGACTTGGTGCTGAAATCCTTCACGTCCACCTTGGAGACCTTGCTGCCGTCCACCATAAAGAGACTCTTCCCGTCGGGGGAAGGGATGAAGCGGCCGACGAATTTCTTCTTCAGGACCTTTACCGAACCGTCCTTGCGGTTGAGGCAGACGAGGTCGCGGCTCTTCTCGAGCTGCACGGTGTAGTAGAGCTTGTCGCCTTCGGGGGTGAGCCAGTAATCGCCGATATGGCCCGAGACGGGGGTCAGGCGGACGATGCGGTCGCGGCGGCCGTCCAGCAGGAGCTTCACTTTCTCCGGCTTCGCGGCTGCGGCGGTGTCTTTTTTGGCCGTATCCTTCTTGGCAGGCTTGTCTTCAAGGAGTTTGGCGATGCTGTCCATCTCCTTGCCGCGGGTGAATTTCAAGTAGGCCTCCTCATCGAAGAACATCGCGTAGATGTCGCCTTCCGCGCCCCAGCTGCCATGGCTCCGATAGCCGGCCTTGTCGCTCTCCCAGGTCATCGCCTTGCCGCCGAGGGCCCACTTGAAGTTGACGTCGCTGTAGCCGCTCTCGGTGAGGTCGGTCAGTTCTCCGCTCTCCACCTCGATCAGGGCCACGTCGTCGTTGTACATCCTTCCGCCGCCCTGGTAGTTGGCGAGGATGTATTTGCTGTCGGGGCTCCATTCGAAGTCAAGGTCGCCGTCGCTGTAGGAATAGTTGACACCCTCTTCCAGCAGGACTTTTTCCTTGCCGCCGGAAGCGGGCTGGATGACGATGGCCGTGCGGTTGCGGAGATAGCCGACCCATTTGCCGTCCGGCGAGACGGAGGGCTGGAAGCAGATCTGGCCCTCGGGGGTGATCCGCTCTTCCTTGATCTTGCCCGCGAAGGTGAAGAGCTTGTCGCCCTTGTCGGCGATGGTGGCCTTGTAAACGGCCCATTCGCCGTCGCGCTCGCTGTCGTAGAAGAGCGTCCGGCCGTCCTTGCCGAAGGCGACGGTGCGCTCCTGACCGGGCGTGTCCGTAATCCGCTTGGTATCACTTGTTTCCAGCGTGGTGACATATACGTCACCGCGGGAGACGATGGCGACTTCTTTGCCCGAAGAGGATGCCGCAAAGCCGGTAATGCCGGATGATGTCACCTTGTAAGTGTGCTCTTTGAGGTTGGAATCCTTCTCCAGGGTGATGGCTACTTTCTGCGGAGAGCCACCCGTCTTAAGCGTATAAAGGTCGCCGTTCCAGGAGAAGCAGAGGGTTCCGTCTCCGGCAATGCTCAGGTAGCGGACCGGATTGCCCTGGAAGGAGGTGACCCGCTGCGGGGCGCCGCCGACGACGGAGGCCTTCCAAATGTTGCTGTCGCCGGCCCATCCGTTGACCTCGACCGCCTTTTCACCGCGCTCGCTGAGGAAGTAATAACTCTGGCCGTCGGGGGCGAAGACCGGACATCTGTCCTCACCGATGAAGTCGCTGAGTTTGGTGAACACGCCGCCTTCAACCTTCCAGATATCGCGGGTGACGGCGGAGGTATGGTGCTTGCGCCAGGGGTCTTCATAGCCCTTGACATCCTCGTACAGGATGGTCCCAGTGGCATTTACGCTCACGGCGCCGACCTCCAGGGAGAGGACCGGCGCAGGATTGAGCAGGCCTTCGGAGGCGAGCGCCTCGGCGAGCGGCAGGGAGTACAGCCGGGTCTCGCCGGGGAAGGCGGAAGATGCCGCATCATCCTGATAATAAGCCGCATAGTACACCTTTCCGTCCGGAGACACGGCCAGCGGTGTTTCGGCTCCGCCGTAGTCGGTGAGGCGTTTGGGCTTGCCGCCCGATGCGGGAACGGCCCAGATGTCTTTCTGGCCCTCTCTCCAGGAGGCGAAGACGACCGTCTTGCCGTCGGGACTCCAGAGCGGCTCCGTGTCGTGGGCGGGGTTCGTGGTCAGCTGCCGGGCCTGTCCGCCGGCTGCGGGCACCAGAAAGATATCGCCCTGATAGACGAAAGCGACGGTCTCCCCGTCGGGGGAAATGGCGTTCTGCCGCAGCCACCGCGGCGTCTCGGCCGCCGTCAGGGTCTCGGCCGCCGTCAGGGCACAAAGCAAAAAAAGAAAGGATCTCATGCGTAAACTGTAATTATTTTATTCTCAGCGACTTACATAAAACACCTTACTCAAAAACAAGTAAGGCCTTTTCTATAACACGCTCTGTGTCAATCATATACACTTTGCGCTAACAATACATCGCGCCGTTGACCGGTATGACCTGGCCGCTGACATAGGAGGACAGGTCGGAGGCGAGGAAGAGGGCGACCTTGGCGACCTCCTCGACCGTGCCGCCGCGGCGGAGCGGGATCTGCCTGACGAATTCCTCGCGGAGGGATTCCGGCAGGGCGTTGGTCATTTCCGTGATGATGTAGCCCGGCGCGATGGAATTGGCCCGGATGCCCCGGGAGCCCATTTCCTTGGCCACCGATTTGGCCATCGCGATGAGTCCCGCCTTGGTGGCGGAGTAGTTGACCTGCCCGGGATTGCCCGTCTGACCGGCGATGGAGGCCATATTGATGATGCTTCCTCCCCGCTGCCGCGCCATCACGGGCACCACTTCGTGCATAAAGTTAAAAGCGGATTTCATATTGACGTCGATGACGGTGTCCCACTGCTCCTCGCTCATCCGCATCACGAGGCCGTCGCGGGTGATGCCGGCGTTGTTGACCAGGACGTCGATCCGCCCGAAATCCTTCACGATTTCGGCCACGACCGCCTGCGTCTCGGCAAAACTCGCGGCATTGGCCGCATACCCCTTCACGCGATGGCCGTACGCCGCGATTTCAGCGATCGTCCCTTTCGCCAGCTCATTGATTTCCAGATCCGTAAATGCAATGTCGGCACCTTCCGATGCAAACTGCAGGGCGACGGCCTTGCCGATGCCCCGCGCCGCGCCCGTAATCAGCGCCACTTTTCCTTCCAAAAGACCCATATCCAGTCGTTTTTGATGATTGAAACAAAGGTAAAAAATTATCCGAACTCTTGCAACTGTCGACAACCCTCCGGACGGGCGGATGGGTATCAACGTTTTGGGCCGTTTTCGTCGATAACCACCCGTTGCGCCGGAGGGTTATCGACAGAGAGATTGCAGATAAAGGTAAATTTGGTTAACTTTGTGCCTTCAAAAATGCAAATGTATGGCAAGCGAAATCCGTGATGTCAACCTGTGGCCTTCCGGCGAACTCAAGATCGAGTGGGTCCGGCGCCATATGCCGCTGCTGGACACCATCCAGAAGCAATTCTCCGAGACGCAACCCTTCAAGGGGCTGAAAATCGCCCTCTCCGTGCATCTGGAGGCCAAGACAGCGCACCTGTGTGAGGTGCTCGCCACCGGCGGCGCAGAGATGTATGTCACCGGCAGCAACCCGCTCTCCACGCAGGATGATGTCGCGGCGGCCCTCGTGCACGAAGGCCTCAATGTCTTCGCCCTCCACGGCGCCACGCAGGAGGAATACATGCGGGGCATCCGGAAGGTGCTCGAGGCCGGGCCGAACGTCATCATCGACGACGGCGGCGACCTCGTGACCACCATCCACAACGAGTATCCGCACCTGGTCCCGAACGTCATCGGCGGCTGCGAAGAGACCACCACCGGCATCCTGCGCCTCCAGGCGATGGACCGCGCCGGCAAGCTCCGCTTCCCGATGATGCTCGTCAACGACGCCGCCTGCAAACACTTCTTCGACAACCGTTACGGTACCGGACAGAGTGTCTGGGACGGCATCAACCGCACGACCAACCTGATCGTCGCCGGGAAGACCGTCGTCGTGGCCGGCTACGGCTGGTGCGGCAAGGGCGTCGCGATGCGGGCCAAAGGCCAGGGCGCCAAGGTCATCGTGACCGAGGTCGACCCCATCAAGGCGATGGAGGCCGTGATGGACGGATTCAGCGTGATGACGATGCGTCAGGCGAGCCCGCTGGGCGATATTTTCATCACCGTGACGGGCTGCAATGAGGTGATTTCCACGGAAGATTTCAAGGTAATGAAAGACGGTGCCATCTGCTGCAACGCCGGACATTTCGACGTGGAGGTCTCCGTGGCGGACCTACACAAAATGGCGGTCAAAGAAGCCCCTGCGCGCAATAACATCACGGCATACACCCTCGCGGACGGCAAGGTCATCTATGTCATCGCCGAGGGACGCCTGGTCAACCTGGCCGCCGGCGACGGGCATCCCGCCGAGATCATGGATATGTCGTTCGCCATCCAGGCGCTGAGCGCGGAATGGGTGGTGAAGCACCGGGACGAACTGTCGTCCAAGCCCGGCGAAATGCTGCACAACGTCCCCGGGGAGACCGACCGACGCGTCGCCGAACTCAAACTCGCCGACTGGGGCATCACCATCGACCATCTTACCAAGGAACAGAAGGAGTATTTGTACGGGAAGTAATGAGACTGTTTCCGATTTTCTGGTGGAACAAGGAAGTCCACAATTTCAGGGTATCGCAGCATAAGTTTTCGAAGCAGCCGTGGGCCAACGGCGTCATCCTGCTGCTGTGCGTCGTCATCGCGATGCTGCTGGCGAACCTGCCTTTTACGAAAGATATCTACCACGCCTTCCTGGCGACGGATATCTCCATCCACATCCAGAGCCCCGCGAATGCGTCGGGCCACAGCGTCATCGACTGGATATTCCCCCGGGAAATGACCGTCGAGCGCTTCATCAACGACATCCTGATGGTGGTCTTTTTCTTTACCGTCGGACTGGAGATCAAGCGGGAAGTCATCTGCGGGGAGCTCTCGACGCCCAGAAAGGCCGTGATGCCGGTCATCGCGGCGTTCGGCGGGGTGCTGGTCCCGGCCCTCATCTACTTCGGCATCAACCACGGCACGGATGCGGCCAGCGGCTGGGGCATTCCCACGGCCACCGACATCGCCTTCGCCGTCGGCATCCTCTCCATCCTCGGAGACAAGGTGCCCATCTCGCTGAAGGTATTCCTGACGGCCCTCGCCATCGCGGACGACCTGATCGCCATCCTCGTCGTCGCCATCTTCTACGGCGGCACGATCAACCTCGCACTGATGGGCGTGGCCTTGCTGGTGATCGGCTTCGTATTCCTGCTCAAGCGGCTGGGAGAGAAACGGGTGTTCTTCTATCTGGTACCCGCCATTATCGTGTGGTCGCTCTTCTACTACTCGGGCATTCACGCCACGATGTCGGGTGTGGTGATGGCCTTCCTGATCCCGATGGAGGCGCGCTACAACAAGGCGAAATATCTCCGCCGCCGGGGAATCCTCGAACGCGGGCTCGCCGAAGCGGACGGAATGGATGACGAACCCTTCCCGAACGGCCCCCAGCGTCATTATCTGCGTCATCTGAGCGGCCTTTCGAAACGCTCGATCGGCCCTGCCTACCGGCTGGAGCACCTGCTTTCCCCCTGGGTGAATTTCCTGATCATGCCGATTTTCGCCCTGGCGAACGCGGGCGTGGAAATTACCGACCCGGGCTATTTCAACGTGTTCTCCTCCGGCCCCCACGGCGCCGTGGGAATGGGCGTTTTCCTCGGACTGCTGCTCGGGAAGCCTATCGGTATCACACTCTCTTCATTCATCGCCATCAAATGCAAGGTGGGTGAAATGCCAGCAAAGGCCTCCTGGCCGATGCTCTTCGCCGTGGCCTGCCTCGGCGGCATCGGTTTCACCATGTCCATTTTCGTGGATACGCTGTCCTTCGCGGGCGAAGGCATCACCCCGGAAGTCACACAGCATCTGCGCGACGCCGGCAAGATCGCCGTCCTGATGGGATCGCTGTGCGCCGGGCTGCTCGGCAGCCTGCTCATCAGCCTTATCGCCCGATTCGAAAGGCGGCGCTAGCGCGCCATCGCGGCCTCGACGTCGTCGGGAGCGATGGGGAGGCGGGACGGTCCCAGGCGGCGGGCGCCGGTTTCGGTGACCAGCACGTCATCCTCCAGGCGGATGCCGCCGAAGTCGTAGTAGGACTGTAATTTATCGTAATTGACAAATCCTTTTCCGGTGCCTTCGGCCTTCCATTTGTCGATGAGCGCCGGGATGAAATAGATGCCCGGCTCGTCGGTGATGACGTGCCCGGGACGCAGGCGGCGGGCCATCCGGAGACTGCCGAGACCGAGCTGTCGGGCCCGGGTCTGGTCGGGATCATAGCCCACCAGATTCTCGCCGAGATCTTCCATATCGTGCACGTCCAGGCCCATGTTGTGGCCGAGTCCGTGCGGCATAAAGAGGCCTGCGATGCCTTCCGAGACCATCTCGTCGAGGTCCCCGCGGACCAGGTCGAGCGCCCTCAGGCCTTCCAGCATCTTCCGCATCGTCGCAAGATGCACTTCCCGATAGGTAATGCCAGGACGGGTGATGGAGAAGGCGAATTCATTGCAGTCATACACAATCTGATAGATCTCCCGCTGCTTCGGAGTGAACTTCCCGCCGGTCGGATAGGTACGGGTATAGTCGGAAGCGTAGCCGCTCTCGATCTCGGCGCCGGCGTCGATGACCATCAGTTTGCCGGGCTCGACGACCTTGTCGTGCAGGTGGTTGTGCAGCGTCTCTCCGTGCTGGGTAAGAATCGTCGGGAAGGATACGCCCCATCCCTTCGCCAGCGTCACGGCCTCCATCTTGCCGACGATATCCTGCTCGATGATGCCGGGAACGATGCTGTCGCGGCCCACCGAGTGCATCTCCTGACCGAGGGCGCCGGCCTTGTCGAGTTCTTCGATCTCGCACGGTTCTTTGATGAGCCGGAGCCCGATTACCGCCTTGATGAATGGAACGGAAGGGGTCAGCGAGGCGGAAGGAATTCCCAGCAACTCACTCAGGAATAATGTATTATAATACCGGGACGGCGGGAGATAATGCACCTTGCGGCCGGCGGCAAGCGCCGCGCGGACCGACTCGGCGAAAGCGCCGTACGGAGCCGTGAAGGAAACGCCGACCTTCGCCGCCTTGGAGGCGACGGAAGGCTGCGGGCCCATCCAGATGATATCGTCGATCTCGACGTCGTCGGCGAATATTTTCTCCTCGCCGCTCTCCAGGTCGACGATCGCGGCCATCCGGGGCTCGTTCAGGCCCCAGAAATAGAGCCAGGAACTGTCCTGACGGAATTTGTAACAGTTGTCCTTGTACTGGGCCGGTGCCTCGACATTGCCGACAAACAGCAGGAGACCGGTCTCTCCGGCGGCACGGACACCCTCGGCGAGGGCGCGGCGACGGGTGGTGTAGATTTCTTTCGAAAACATGATTTATGCAGTTTTAGATTTTCCGAAGTCCGGGTCAATACGGATGAGGGCCGCGACCAGGAAGGTCACGGCGCAGAGGGCCATGATCAGGATAAAAAAGTGCTGATAGCCGAGTCTTTCCGCGAGATAGCCGGAAATCATCCCGGGCAGCATCAGCCCCAGGAATGTGATCCCGGTGCAGATGGAGTAGTGGGAGGTCTTGAACTTCCCGATACTGTAATACAGCATATACAGCGTAAGGGCCGTGAAGCCGAAGCCGTATCCCAGTTGTTCCACGAAGATGAAGGAGGATATCAGCGGCAGGCTGGTCGGATGGGCGTAACTGAAATACACATAGACGACATCCGGGACCGTAATGGCCACCACCATCGGCCAGAGCCATTTTTTGAGGCCGTGCCGGCTGGCCGCGATGCCGCCGAGAATGCCGCCGAGGACCAGGCCGATCGTTCCGATCGTGCTGTAGAAAAGGCCGAATTGCTCCTTGGTCAGGCCGAGTCCGCCCTCCGCGACGCTCCGCGTCAGGAACAGCGGACTGATCTTCCCGAGCATCGCTTCCGGCAGGCGGAAAAGCAGGATAAACAGCAGGGCCAGAACGGTTTCCCTGACCGGAAACTTGACAAAGAACGAGCCGAGACTCTCGCCCAGCAGCCGCCCGGTCTCTCGGAATGAGGCCGAACGCGGCACGTCTCCCTCGCTACGGGGAAGACAGAACGCGTGATACAGGGTAATGGCGATGAAGATGCCTGCGAGCGCATAGAACACGATGCACCAGCTCAGGATGGTCGTCCCCCCTTCTTTCTGCAGATATCCCGCCAGCCACACCAGGAATCCGCTGCCGAAGATCATCGCCAGACGGTACACGGTGTTGCGGATTCCCACGAAGAAGGACTGCTGATGGGCGTCCAGTTCGATCATATAGTAGCCGTCGGCGGCAATATCGTGCGTCGCGCTTGTAAATCCCGCGAGGAACAGGAAGAACATCAGACTCTGGAACCACAGCCCGGTCGGAAGGGTGAACGCCACGCCGGCGAACGCCGATCCGAGCAGCGCCTGCATCAGGATCACCCACCAGCGCTTGGTCTTGATGATATCCACAAACGGACTCCAGAGCGGCTTCACGATCCAGGGAAGCCCCAGCCACCCGGTGTAGAGGGTCGTCTTGGCGTCGCTCAGGCCCATGTCGCTCATCACCAGAAGGGATACGGTCGTGATGACGATATACGGAAGTCCCTCCGCAAAATACAGCGTCGGGATCCAGGTCCAGGGTGAGCGTTTCGCTTGCATCGGGAATTATTTATGGAGAACAGGCGGCGGAAGCGGCGGCATGATGGGCACGACGGCGGCTTCCCGGACCCGCGCGCCGGGAGTCCCGGAAACGGCGACGTCCCGCAGCGGATCGGTCGGATTGTCCAGCGCGAGGAATGACTCCAGGCTGAAAGTCCCTCCCGCGAGGTCCATAATCCGCCTGACAATCAGTTCCCGCTGCCAGACGGAGAAGTAGAAGCGGTTGTCGATCATGCAGCTGATCTTTTCACATCTCCAGCGGTTGAGTGACGAATAATCCCCGCCCTGGAACACGCCGAGGCGCTCATAGAGCGGATTGCTTTGGACAAGTTCCGCCTTTCTGCTCAGCAAATCGGTCTGCCAGAGTGGTAATTCATAGGTCGCCGAGATATTCAGGCCGAAAGGAACGGGCCAGGCGTGTTCCGAGATCTGCGAGACAGGATCGAGAGCCGAATCGTACCAGTATTCATCATTCAGCCGGGAGAAAGCGTGACCGCCGAATTCGTGCACCAGGGTGTTGCGCCAGTCGCCGTAATTGATTCCCAACGCGGCATACTCCTCGTCGGTCGTGGCACGGGTCCCTTGCGAGGGATCGCTCTCGCTGACAGCCGTTATTTCGGGATATCCCCATCCCAGCATGCCGCCGCCTCCCGTCACGGGAGCCTGACAGTAAGCCTTTCCATTGGCATAGGAGTGGCAGATGCCGCCATACCGGTCGTCGTTGATGATGACCAGAACGGCCACCTCTCTATCGTTGTGCGAAAGGTCTGACAAATCGGGGCAATATGTCTTGACAAAGTTGTACAGGGTGGTTTCATCCAGACTCATGTCGCCATACGAATCGCTGCCCCATTTGGAGCCGAAATAACAGTCCCGGGGCGTCGTGATATTTCCGTTTCCGTCCGTAATATTGGCCCCGGACTCGTTGGAGGCCACCTTCAGGAGCCAGACGTTGAAATAGGAACGGTACGACTTGAACGGCTCCGTCGCGAACATCGCTTCGATGCCGCTTTTGGCCAGCATCTCATAGCGGTCGAGCTCCGCCGCCGTGAAGCCGTCCGGAACGACCGCGATCGAAACAGGTTTCAACCCGGCCGTCGCCCGGATATACAGCTCCGCCGACGGACCGCTGTACGTCGGGAAAGTATCCCCGATGTCAATGGTCCCGAAATCGCGGATACGTCCGCGCGGGAAACTGACCGTCTTGCTGACAACCTTGTTGACCACGCCGTCATCACCCGCGAAAGAGAGCGTCAGTCCGTTCTGGTCGCCGGCGCCAAGGACGATGTAATAGTCTTTCCCGGCCTCGAAACTGCCGCTCAGAGTAATCTTGGACGAAGTGCCGTCAAAGCCGAATTCATAGGTCGACTGCACGTTGCCTTCGCTGTCGAAATATACCATGGCCGGACCGGAAAGCGGTGACGAGCCCTGCAGCACGACAGACTTGATGGACGGGACCAGGGCTCCGCTGAGGCGGAACTTGAGGACGGATCCGATATTCTGGAAGTGAAGATTCTCCGTCCGCGAGGCGGAAATGGCTGCGGACACATTGGTTTCCGGCGCCACATTGCCGGCTACTGCCGTCTGGTCGGTCGGAATCGGGACGAGGATAGCCAGCCCATATCCATAATCGCTCAGATCGGCATAACCCGAAATCCCATCAGAATAAATGCTGTAGAACTTGTCCGAGGCCGGAAGACCGTCCAAGGTCGTAAACGTGGCGGTCTCTCCGCCTTCAAGGGTCGTATAACCGGCGGCATACGCATTTCCGGAGGCGGAATCCAGGGCCAGCATCAGGAAACTGTCTCCGGGATTCCAGACGACGGAGGCAAAAGTTCCGCCCGCGTTCATCTCGAAATGCGTGCGCGTCGGGATGTCATAGGAAGACTGCAGGGAAGAGGGCTCTCCCGGTACGGTCAGAATACCGGTGGAGAACTGGAAAGGATAGATGATGTTCTTCGTCGAATAGATCTCCGACAGGGAACGGACGGGCTCCGAGGAAGGCACCGGCGTCAGCGCTTTCGTCGAGCAGGCCGCAAGCGCGGCAAGGGCGGCAAAGGCCGCGATAAGAGTACGCGCTTTCATCATCCTTCAAAAATTTCGGGGTCGATGGGATCGACGGGCAGGCCTTCGTGGCTGACCGTCAGGATGTGCTCTTGAAACAGCGGGCCCGCTACGCGGACCGAGGGGGGTGTGTAAGGTCTTTTCATGCTATCCCAATATTTTTGCGAGCGTGCCGGCCAGCGCGAGGAAGGCCTCGGCGTCCGGACGCGAGGAAAGGGCTATGGGTTCTCCAGCGTCGCCGCTCTCGCGGATGGACTGGACCAGCGGAATCTGTCCCAGAAGCGGCACGTCGAAGCGCGCCGCCATCGTCGCGCCGCCGTCCCGGCCGAAGATATAATACTTCTCCGAAGGGTGCTCCTCCGGGGTAAACCAGGCCATGTTCTCCACGATGCCGAAAACGGGACGGTCGATGTTCTTGTTGCGGAACATATCGATCCCTTTCTCCACATCGGCCAGGGCGACCGCCTGGGGCGTCGTGACGATGACCGCCCCTTCCATCGGGACCTCCTGGACCAGCGAAATATGGATGTCTCCCGTTCCCGGAGGCATATCGACCAGCAGGAAGTCGAGCGGTCCCCACTTCACCTGGAGAATCATCTGCTTGAGGGCGTTGCAGGCCATCGGGCCGCGCCAGATCAGCGCCTGGCCCGGACGGGCGAAATAGCCGATCGACATCCACTTCACGCCGTACTTTTCCAGCGGGACGATCAGTTCCATCCCGTCCGCCTCCTCGGAAGCGGGCACCTGGCCCTCCGTTCCGGTCATCATCGGCACCGAGGGGCCGTACACGTCCGCATCCGCCAGTCCGACCCGGTAGCCGAGCCGCGCCAGGGCGATGGCGAGATTGACCGCCACCGTCGACTTTCCGACGCCGCCCTTCCCGGAAGCCACGCCGATGATATGGCGGACTTCGGAGAGCTGGTCCAGCGTCAGGTCGCGGATGTCCTGCTTCTTCTGCGGCGCCTCGTTGACCATGGTGCGGACCTCGACGTCCGCCGACGGGTCGTGGCGGAGAATCGCCGCCTTCGCCGCCCCGGCAAGATAGTCCTTCAACGGATCCTGCCGTCCCGTAAATCCCAGCGTAACAATGATTTTTCCATCCTCCAGCACGATATCCTCCACCATTCCCAGGTCGATGATCGACCGGTCTTCCCGGGCCGGATGGGTCACCTCGGCCAGTGCGTGCAGTATCTCTCCGGTCTCCATCACTTCGCGAATTCCATTTCCTTGATCAGATGGCCGGCGCCGCCGAACTTATCCACGAGGAACAGCACGTAATGGATGTCCACGCAGATGCAGCGCTGAAGGTCGGGCTCGAACATCACGTCCGAGGACATCGACTCCCAGTTGCCGTCGAAGGCGAGACCGATGAGGTTGCCGTCGGCGTCCATCACCGGCGAACCGCTGTTGCCGCCCGTGATGTCATTGTTGGTGAGGAAGCAGGTGCGGAGCCGTCCGTCCGCGGCGGCGTACCGGCCGTAATCCTTCGCCTCGAAGAGTTTTTTTAGCTTCTCCGGAACGATGAATTCCGGGTTGGTCGGATCTTCCTTCTGCATCACTCCCTCCAGCGTCGTGTAATACTGGAACAGGACGGCATCCTTCGGGGAATAGGGCATCACGTGGCCATACGTGAGACGCATCGTGGAATTGGCATCCGGATAGGACGGCTTGCCTTTCTCCCATTCGAGAAGGCCGGCCGCGAAAGCCTTGCTGCCCTTTTCATACTGCTCATTCACGGATTCCAGGGCCGGATACAACTTCATCATCTCCGCCATAAGGGCATCCCGGAGGGCGAAAGCCGGGTCATCGGCCTTGATCTTCTCCAGGCCACCCTCCTCGGCGAGCGCCTTCTCCAGCTTCTCCGGAGAAGTCAGCACGCTGGTGTCGAAGAGATAATCCACGTATGGGCCGATCTCCATCGTGGCGAAGTCGGAACCGTCGCCGAGATCCTTGGGATAATCCTCCTTCCGAGCCCTTTCCCGGTAGAATGTCAGCAGGGCCACGGCCTCCTTGCGGTCGATCTCCTCCACATAATCCTTATAATAATCTTTCAGGGCCTCGGGGCCGCGCCGGCCGAGCACGTTGGCCAGCGTCAGGAGTTCGATCCGAAGCGGCGCTTCGTAGAGCAGGGTAAGCGCTTTCATCGCCTCGTCCCGGCCTTCCACCGCGGTGCTGATATCGCTGAGCGCCTCCTGATACTTCTCGGCGCGGGGCTTCTTGGCGCTGTACCATTTCACGAAATCGGCCTCCTTCCGCTCCTCGCGGGCGATGATACCGAGTTTCCCGAACGCCAGCTCCTCGCCCTGCCACTTCTTCCAGCCGTTGGCGGAAGAGGCATACTTGTCGGCGTACTTGAGCTGCACGTCGGGATCGGCGCACATCGCATCCCACATAATCTGCTGCCGCACGGTGCGGGCGTCGATGCGGATGCGGTTCGTAGCGATCATCTGGTTGAGTTCGGCGGCCGTCTGGAAGCGCTGGGTGCGGCCCGGATAGCCGAGAATCATCGTATAATCGCCTTCCTTGAGGTCCTTCAGGGAGATTTTCAGATGGCGGGCGGCGCGCAGCGGCTTACCGTCGTCGTCATACACGCGGAACATCGAAAAATCGCCCGTGTGACGGGGCCACATCCAGTTGTCGGTCTCTCCGCCGAATTTGCCGATGCTGGCGGGCGGGGCGCCGACGAAGCGGATGTCGCGATACACCCTCGTCGTGATAAGGTACCAGTAGTTCTTGTTGTAGAACGAGGTGACGAAGGCCTTGCAGCCCGGATTGTCCTTCTCGGCCCGGGCGACGGCCTCCTTCACGAAGGCCTTCTTGTCCTCCGCCCTGTCATAGGCGTCCGTCACGTCCTCCATCTTCCGGAGGAAGGTGACCGTGAGGCCCGGCACCTTGAGTTCCTCGTCACGGTTTCTGGCCCACCAGCCGTCCATCAGGTAGTTGTGCTCCGGCGTGGAGAGCCCCTGGATGCTGCTGTAGCCGCAGTGATGGTTGGTCACCAGCAGGCCTTCGGCCGAAATGATCTCGGCCGTGCAGCCGCCTCCGAAATGCACGATGGCATCCTTGAGGGACGAGCCGTTGATGTTGTAGATTTCCTGCGGAGTCAGGCGGCAGCCGGCCTCCCGGAGGGCCTTGCCGTTCATCTTCTCCAGGAGCGGCAGAAGCCACATTCCTTCGTCCGCCCGGGCGGGCAGGACCAGCGTGAGGGCCAGGGCCCAAAGCAAGAATTTCTTCATATTACTTTTTGATTTTCATTTCTTTGAGAAGGTAGCCTGCGTCACCGAGCTTGTCGATGCAGAACAGGACATAGCGGATATCCACGCAGATGCAGCGGGTGAGTTCCGGCTCAAAGAGGACATCCGAGGACATCGACTCCCAGCTACCGTCGAAGGCGAGGCCAACGAGACGGCCGTCCGCGTCCAGTACCGGAGAGCCACTGTTGCCGCCCGTGATGTCGTTGTCGGTAATAAAGCAGAGATGGAGTTTGCCGTCCTTCTTGTCGGCGTACCGGCCATAGTCGCGCGCGGCATAAAGTTCTTTCAACTTCGCCGGCACGTCAAATTCCATATCCCCGGGAATTTCCTTCTCCATCACCCCTTCCAGGGTGGTATAATATTCGTATTTGAGGCCATCCTTCGGCAGATAGGGCAGCACGTGGCCGTACGTCAGGCGCATCGTGAAGTTGGCATCGGGGTAGAGCGGCCTGTCGCCGTAATATTCCAGCAGACCGGCCGTATAGGCGCGGGATGCGTCAGACTTTTCGAGGGCTGTAACGACCGGATAGACCGAGAACAGATAACCCAGCACCCGATTCGACAGCACGACGGCTGGGTCGTCGATCAGCCGGAGCGCCAGGCCCACGGTATCGGCCGTGGCCTTCTCCAACTTCTCCCGGGAGGTGAACATACTCTCGCGGTACAGATAGTCGACGTACTTGTCGATGTCGATTTCGGAGAAATTCTCAAAGCCTGTCCCGAGCGAATCGAGCGCCATCACCGCCGACGCGTGCTGCTGATAGTACTTCAGCATCACGGACGCCACTTCCTTGTCGACGGCGACATCGTAATCCTTGTACGCCGCCAGAACCTCATCCACCGGCTCGTCCTGCATCGTGGCATAGAAATACATCAGGGCAAACTGCTGCAGTTCAATGCTGTAGGGTGCCTCGTAAAGGAGCTGGAACGCACACAGGGGATCGAGCGCCCGGGCGGCGCCTTCCGCAATCTCCTGCAGGGCCGTTCCATATTTCGCCTTGCGGTCCGGATCGGAATCCGCCCACCGCTGGAACGCGGCCTCGTCCCGGCGCTTCATATCCAGCAGGCCGAGGCGCTTGAAGGAGAGTTTCTCCCCCTGCCATTTCTTCCAGCCGTTGGACGAATCGGCATACTTGTCGGCATACTTCAGCCGGATGACCGGATCGGCCTCCATCCACTTCCAGAGCACGTTCTGCCGGATCGTCCGGCAGGCGATGCTGATCTCCTGGGAAGCGAGCATCATTTCGAGCTCGGCCGCCGTCTGATAGCGCTGAGTGCTGCCGGGATAACCGAGAATCATCGTGAAATCATTCTCTTTCACCCCCTTCAGGGATATCTCCAGGCTCTTTTTCGACTTGAGCGGCCTGCCGTTTTCGTCATACACGCGGAACATCGAGAAATCGCCCGTATGCCGCGGCCAAACCCAGTTGTCGGTGTCGCCGCCGAAATTGCCGATCGCGGACGGCGGGGCGCCGACGAAGCGGACATCGTCGTACGTCTTATAGAGGATCAGGTAGAAGACATTGCCGCTGTAGAAGGATTCCACCTCGGCCTCGCAGCCGGGATTCGACGCCGCGGCCGAATTTTCCAGGTCCTCCTTGAATTTTTCCAGCGCCTCCTTCCCGCCTTCGGCCAGCGCGGCGGCGGCCCGGTCGGTCACATCCTCCATGCTGACGAGGAAAACGACCTTAAGCCCCGGACAGGGGATCTCCTCCTCCCGGCTCCGCGCCCACCATCCGTCCATCAGATAGTTGTGCTCGGACGTGCTGAGCGCCTGGATGCTGCTGTATCCACAATGGTGATTGGTCACCAGCAGACCCTCGTCAGAGATGATCTCCCCGGTACAGCCGCCGCCGAAAATCACGACGGCGTCCTTGAGGGAGCTGTGGTTGACACTGTAAATCTGTTCGGGCGTGAGCCGGCAGCCCCCGGCCGCCATCACGTCGGCATTCAGCGACTTCAGGAGCGGCAGCAGCCACATCCCTTCGTCCGCCGACGCCGTAAGGGCGGCCATCGCCGCCAGCACGGAAAGCAGAATCTTTTTCATAGCAGTACTTTCTTATTTCCCTACGCCAGGTCGCCAAGCTGGGAGTCCTCGACGGGACCGAACCACTCGGTGACCTTGATCTTCGCGCGGGTCTTGATGTCGTCGTTGATGGCCGAGGCGACGAAGGCGACGGCGGCCACCAGGGCGGCCCAGTCATCGGCCATTCCCACGAAGGGGAAGAGGTCGGAGATGAAGTCGAACGGGAGGATCAGGTAGCCCAGGGCGCCAGCGATGACCGCCTTGTAGCGCTTGGGCGTGTCGGGACTGATCAGCACGTAGTACAGCACCATCGCGTAGTACACCAGCTTGATGCCGGCCTTTTTGGCGATCCGCCCGATCTTTTTCCAGAAAGCGGCCTCCGAATAGTGCTTTTCGTACTTCGGGAGGTCCCCGGAGGTGAGCATGTTCTTAGCCATAGCCTACAGACCGCGGAGAAGGTTGGACATATTGACTTTGGCGCCGATGATGGCGGGGAGGTCTTGGATATTGACGCGGGTCTGCTCCATCGTGTCGCGGTCGCGGAGGGTGACGGTGCCGTCGGCGAGGGTGTCATGGTCGACGGTGACGCAGAACGGCGTTCCGACCGCATCCTGACGGCGGTAGCGCTTGCCGATAGAGTCCTTCTCGTCGTACTGATAGGCGAAGTCGTATTTGAGCAGGTCCACGACCTCCTGGGCCTTCTCCGGCAGACCGTCTTTCTTGACGAGCGGCAGGATGGCGACCTTCACCGGGGCGAGCGGCGCGGGGATGGAGAGCACCACGCGGGTCTCGCCGTTCTCGAGCTGCTCCTGCTTGTAGGAGTGGCTCAGCACCGCGAGGAACATGCGGTCGACGCCGATGGAAGTCTCGACGCAGTACGGCACATAGCTCTCGCCGGTCTCGGGATCGTAGTACTGGATCTTCTTGCCGGAGAGTTTCTGGTGGTTACCGAGGTCGAAGTCGGTACGGGAATGGATGCCTTCGAGTTCCTTGAAACCGAACGGGAAGTGGAATTCGATGTCGGTGGCCGCATTGGCATAGTGGGCCAGCTTCTCGTGGTCGTGGAAACGGTAATTCTCCGCGCCCATCCCGAGGTTGACGTGCCATTTCATCCGGTTCTCCTTCCAGGCCCTGAACCATTCCATCTCGGTTCCGGGGCGGACGAAGAATTCCATCTCCATCTGCTCGAATTCCTTCATCCGGAAGATGAACTGGCGGGCGACGATCTCGTTGCGGAAGGCCTTGCCGATCTGGGCGATGCCGAACGGAATCTTCATCCGGCCGGTCTTCTGGACATTCAGATACTCGACGAAGATGCCCTGGGCGGTCTCGGGACGCAGGTAGAGCTTGTCATCCGCATTGGTGGTGGAACCCTGCGTGGAGAACATCAGGTTGAACTGACGGACCTCCGTCCAGTTCTTGGTGCCCGAGATGGGGCAGACGATGCCGCAGTCGAGGATGATCTGGCGGTAGGCTTCCAGGTCATTGGCGTCCTCGGCCGCCTTGTAACGCGCGTGAACCTCGTCGTAGTGCGCCTTCTCACGAAGGACGTTCGGGTTGGTCTCCTTGAATTTGGCCTCGTCGAAGGCGTCTCCGAAGCGCTTGCGGCCCTTGTCGACCTCCTTCTGGATCTTCTCCTCTATCTTGGAGAGATAATCCTCGATCAGCACGTCGGCGCGGTATCTTTTCTTGGAATCCTTGTTGTCGATGAGCGGATCGTTGAACGCCGCCACGTGGCCGGATGCCACCCAGGTCTTGGGGTGCATGAACACGCAGGAATCGATGCCTACGACATTCTCGTTGAGGCGGGTCATCGCCTCCCACCAGTACCGCTTGATGTTGTTCTTGAGTTCGACGCCCATCTGGCCGTAGTCGTACACGGCGGCGAGTCCGTCATAAATTTCACTCGAAGGGAAAATGAATCCGTACTCCTTGCAATGGGCTACGAGAATCTTGAAAAGTTCATCCTGTGTCATATCTTCTATTCTTTTTAGTCTACAAATATAACCATTTTTTCTATCTTTGCGGAATATGAAACGCACCCTCTGCTTTATTCTCGCCCTTTTTGCGCTGGGGACAGCCTACGGGCAAAGTTTTCTGGAAGACGTACGTCTCTCCCTCGACAAGGGGTTTGAAGGCGTGTATGCCAAAGGTGACACCGTCAAAGTCTACGCGGAAGTCGGCAAAGAGACGCCCGCCGTCGTCAAAATCTATCAGAACGGCTACTTCAAAGAGGCCCGGGAGACTCTGCTTCCCGCCGGGAAAAGCCAGGTATTCAGCGGGGCTTATGACGAGGCCGCCACGCTGATGTTCCGCCTCGCGGATCCCGCCGACCCGAAGGATTCCACCACGGTGGGAGCCATCGTCTCGCCGGAAGACTTCCGGCCCGGATTCGACGAGCCGAAGGACTGGCGGAAATTCTGGCGGAAACAGCTGAAGCAGATGCGCCGGCAGAAGATGGAGGTCAGGCTGACGCCCGTCGCCGTTCCCGGAAAGGACAGTCTGGACTATGTCTGCTACGATCTGGAGGTGAATTGCATCACCGCGCGGCCGGTCCGGGGCTATCTCGCCCTGCCGCGGAATGCCGCTCCGCACAGCCTTCCCATTGCCATCAAGGCCCACAGCGCCGGCAAAATGACGGACTCCTGGACCAAGGCGACCGTCAAGGCCGCCGTCAAACTGGCCAAATCCGGCAACGGCGCCATCGCCCTGGACATCAACGCCCACGGCGTCCTCAACGGGCAGGACGACGCCTACTACGAGGCTGTCGGAAAAGAGCTGAACGGCTACTCCGGATGGCCCGTCAAAGACCGGGAATCCTTCTACTTCAACGGGATGTTCCTCCGCCTGGTCCGCGCCCTGGATTATCTCTGCTCCCGCAAGGAATGGGACGGGAAGCGGGTGCTCGTCACGGGAGGCAGCCAGGGAGGCGCCCAGAGCGCCGCGCTGGCCGGTCTGGATCCCCGTGTCAGCATGGTGGTCGTGGATGTCCCGGCGATGTGGGACGTGGGAGGAATGCTCGTCGGCCGCCTCAGCGGTTGGAACAAGCCCCTGGAGCGCGCGGGCGTAGATTCACCCGAAGCGAAAGTCGCGCCCTATTACGACGCCGCCAATTTCATGCGTCACTATACCGGTGAACTCGTCGTCAACGTCGGCCTCATCGACCTGACCTGTCCTCCCGCCGACGTCTGGGCTGTCTACAACGTCTGCCCCGCCTCCTCCAAAGTCATGCACCCCTGCGCCTGGAAAGGCCACAGCGGAAAATACTCCCTCTCTAAGGAGGAACGCGCTCAGGTCAAGAAAAAGATGGACCAGTACCTCTCCGACGCCATCGACGCCTATCTGCAGTAGATTTCCTTCAGCGGAACCGTCACGAACTCCCGCTCCCGCATCAGCGGGTGGGGGATGGTGAGGGTTTTTGTGCGCATCCGGAGGGTGCCGAAGAGGAGGATGTCTATGTCGATGACGCGGTCTTTGTATCCCTCGCCGGGGGCGCGCTGGATGCGGCCCATTTCGTTTTCGATGTCCTTGCAGAGGGCCAGGATGCGCCGGGCCTCGGGCCGGGTTGCGGGAAGGTCGAGGTCGAAACGGATGCAGGCGTTGAGGAAAGAATGCGGGCTCTCATAACCCCAGGGGGCGGTTTCAAGGAAAGAGGAGAGCGCTGTGCGTGGCGTTTGCAGCCGCTCTTCAAGGAGCGCTACGGCGCGATGCAGATTGGCGGGCTTGTCGCCCAGATTGGTGCCGAGGGAGAGATACAGCGACGTCATTCGTCTTCCATTCCGAGTTCGATCTTCGCCGCGTCCGAAAGCATGCTCTTGTCCCAGGCCGGTTCGAATACGAGTTCGATCTCGCAGCCCTTGATGCCGGGCACGTCCTCGACATTGTTCTTCACGTCCATCATCACCTCGTCCGCCATCGGGCAGTTGGGGGCGGTGAAGGTCATCCGGATGCGGGCGACGCGGTCTTTGCCGATCTGCAGGTCGTAGATCAGGCCCAGATCGTAGATATTCACGGGAATTTCCGGATCGTAGACCTGCTTGAGGGCCAGGACGACGTTGGAATAGAGCGGGGCGATCTCGCGGGCGTCATCCGCGGTCAGCACCTCCATATTATCCCGGGCGGCCTCCTTGAGGCGGGCGATCATCGAGGCGAGGCCGTTGGCACGGGTCGGGGAAAGGTTTTCCTTGAGGCCGATCGACTCGATGAAGCCGAAGTCGTCCGCCGCGATGTCGGACGGCGTTTCGCCGGAATAGACGCCGATGAGCAGCGAAATGATGCCCTTGGTGATGATCGCATCGCTGTCGGCGGCGAACCAAAGGCGGCCGTCCTCCATTCTCCAGTCAAGCCAAACTCTTGATTGACAACCTTTTATCAAATAATCATCGGTCCGTTTCTCCTCCGGATACGGGGCGAGATTCTTCCCGAGTTCGATCAGATATTCATACTTGTCCAGCCACTCGTCATACATCGAGAAATCCTCGATGACTGCGTTTTTCTTTTCATGCAATGTTGCCATGTTATCGTACCATATTGATCGCCTTGTCGAGGCATTTCGTCAAATATTCCGCTTCCTCGAGCGTGTTGTAGGGGGCGAAGGACGCCCGCAGCATTCCCGTGACGCCGAAATGATCCATCAGCGGCTCCGCGCACATCTGTCCGCTCCGGACGGCGACGCCCATTTTGTCGAGAATCAGCGCCAGGTCCTCGTGATGCGCGCCCTCCACCGTAAAACTGTAGAGGTTGATCTTGTCGGATGTTCTACGTGGAACACCGAAAAGACGGATATCCTTCCGGGCCGCGAACCAGCCCAGGAGATATTCCCGGATGCGGGACTGTTCTTCGACAACTTCCTTATTCTCAAGTGCTTCCTTCAAGAATTCCAACGCAGGGACAAGCGTCGGAACCCCGGTAAGATTCTGCGTTCCCGCCTCGAATTTCCCCGGAAGCGGCGCGTATGTCGTTCCGCTGAAACGGACCGTCCCGATCATCTCGCCGCCACCCATATACGGCGGCATCGCGTCGAGCCATTTTTTCTTGCCATAAAGGACACCGGTGCCGGTCGCCGCATAGATCTTATGGCCTGAAAACGCATAGAAATCGCAGTCCAGCGCCTGCATGTCAACCCGTTCGTGGACGATTCCCTGGGCCCCGTCGATGAGCACGGGCACATTCCAGGAATGGCAGAAATCCACCACATCCTTCACGGGATTGACCATCCCGAGCACGTTGGAGATGTGCGTCATGGCCAAGAGGCGCGTCTTGTCCGTAATCTTCCGGGCCAGGTTGTCCATCGAAAGGATGCCGTCCTCATCGAGTTTCCAGACCTTCAGCACGGCTTTTTTCCGTTCGCAAAGCATCTGCCAGGGAACGATATTGCTGTGGTGTTCCGTCTCGGTGACGATGATTTCGTCCCCCTCGCGGATAAAGGCCTCCCCGAAAGAGAACGCCACGAGATTGATGGACGCCGTCGTTCCGGATGTGAAAATAACCTCCTCCCGGCTGCCGGCGCCGATATAGGCCGCCACGGCATCCCGCGCCCCTTCGTACGCTTCCGTCGCCTTGCCGGACAGATAATGTACGGCACGGTGCGCATTCGCCGTATAGAAACGGCTGAGTTCCGTATATTTATCGATTACGCCTGCGGGTTTCTGGGCCGTCGCCGCATTGTCCAGATACACCAACCGCTTCCCGTACACCTGCTGCGCAAGCGCCGGAAAAAGGGCCCTTATGTCCGATTGCGTCATCCTTTCCGTTAAAATTTAAGCGCAAGGGAAAGCCCGGCCGAGGGCTGCAGGCCCTTCGGCGTATAAGCGGGTGCAATGAACGGCGAGATTTCCAGTTTCACGCCATACTGCTTCGTGCCTGCCATCGCGTCCAGATCGTGCAGGTACAGCGACTTGGTCTTGGCGATCTTCACGGCGTTGGAGATGGAGCACATTTCCGTAATGAAATACCCGATGGCTCCGGCAATCATAATGAACATCGGGGGATTCTCTTCAAATTCATACCCGCAACCTTCCACCTCTCCATAATAATATGTCAGACCGGCACCGGCCGACATCACGGCACTCATAATGGCGGCAGGGACGACATAGTTGATTCCCCTTTTGCGCTCTCCCATTGTAAACTGGGCGATACCCGGGAACAGGAGGTTAAAAGCCGCACGGCCTGTACTATACCTCGGGTTGGATAAAGAACGGTAATCTTTCTTATCATACAGTTTCCGGTAATCCCAATACTTCATATCGGGATGAATCCGGGAGGGGTCGGAAGCATAGATGTGCGTATCCGCGGGAAGCGTCTCGACAGGCGCGTAGGTCTGCCCGGCGGGCTGCTGGGGGACGGGAGCGCTCTGATTGATGATCTCCCTTTCACCATTGGCGTACTGGATCATCAGAATATCCGAAAGGGGAAGTGTGTATGTCGGACCCTCCAGGTTGGAGAAGGACTTGTAGCGGATGTTGTCCAGATTGACTTCCAGGATCTTTGCTTTGATATCCGTACCGTCTTTCTTCGTAACGATATCCTGAGCCGCGGCGGAGAAGGCGACGCCGAGAGCCATTATAAAAAAGGTAATGATTCTTTTCATTTTACTTCAGTTTTGCGAGTTTCTTGACCAACTCGTTATAGGCCCAGCCGAGCCGCTGCTCCTGCGTATAGGCAGGGACGCCTTTGATGTTGTTGAACGCGATCACAAGGGCCGTAGAGCCCGTTTTCACCTCAAGGACTTCCAGGACGCCCGAGATGACGGCGCCGCCGGCCTTGTTGGCGAAGGGAACGAAGTTGCCACCGGTGAAGCCGAGGTCCAGTTCCTGAATATGCAGCGTCAGGATGTAATCCGTTCCGGCTTCCTGGAACTGCATCGCCAGGCCGTTTTTGAATTTTTTATTGTAGTAATTCGGGAAATACTGGTTGGCGCTCTCCGACTCTTTCGGCCAGTCGCGCTCGTATTCGGGACCGTTGGCGCGAAGGAACTGCGCGAGTGGCTTCCCGCCGACAAGCGTCTGTGAATAATCGAAGGTGGCATAACCCTTTGCGCTCTTGCGAAGGACACCGACATCGCCGGAAACCACCGTCAATCCTTCCGAAAACGTCTTGGCATTGGGGATCGCCACCGGCCGGGCGGACTGAGACGGTTGCTGCTGAGAAGACGCCGCCGGAGACTGACCGGCAAACACCTCATTGGACCCGTTCTCATAACGGATAATCAGAATGTCGCTTTTGCGGATCGTGAAAACGGGGCCGTCCAGGTAGGTGAATTTCTTGTATTTCACCACATCCGGAAGGACCTCGGTCACCTTGGCCTTAATGTCCGTACCATCCGTTCTGGTAATGACATCCTGGGCCCCGGCAAGGGCGCAGAGGCACAGCGACAAGACGATGACTGAAAAGATTTTCCTCATGCTAAAATGGTTTAAGTTCGTGTATAACTAATTAAATATCAATATTTTATATATTCCTTCCGGGGCGCCGCCATCCTTCTCTCCCCATCATCCGGAATGAAACGAACAAAGTTAGATATTTCAACACAAAAATACAATTTTATCGTTATCTTTGCACATTATGATCGACTACATCAAAGGACACATCACCGAGTGCACCCCCGCCGAAATTATCATCGAATGCGGCGGCATCGGATACAGCTGCCTCGTTTCTCTCCAGACTTTCGAAGCCCTCCAGGGCAAAGGCGACGCAACCATTTATATCCATCACTATCTTCGTGAAGACGAGGAACTTTTCTATGGTTTCGCCACCAAGGACGAGCGGGAACTCTTCCGCCTGCTGGTCAGCGTCTCCGGCATCGGTGTCAATTCCGCCCGGATGATGCTCTCGTCGCTCACCGCCGACGAGATCCGTAACGCCATCATCGGGGAGGATGTCAACAAGATCAAAAGTGTCAAGGGGATCGGTCTCAAGAGCGCCCAGCGTCTCATCCTGGAGCTCAAAGACAAGATCGTCAAGGGCGGCGGCGCCGACAACAGCGCCCTTTTCGTGGCCGAAAATTCCGCCATCGCGGACGAAGCCACCACAGCCCTCGTGATGCTCGGCTTCTCCAAAGCGGCCATCGCCAAAGTCATCCCCGGCCTCCTCAAGGAAAACCCCACCGCCCGCGTCGAAGACCTCATCAAAGCCGCCCTCAAAAAACTCTAGGGCACCTCTGTTCCACGTGGAACAATTTTTCGGATAAATAGACTTATTTTCTATAAGATTCTATATCAGACGATAGTTAGAGACTTGTTTAAATAATAACTTGTGCAAGAATAACCCGTGCAAGTTGCACTATTATTTATTTAAAATAACATCGTCAGACTAGCTTCTAATGCCACTTTTCATAATTATCCGTCAGTCATTTGCACTAACGGATAATTGGTTGCTTCTTTGTAAAACGAAACCCGATAACTTGGATTTCTCCAGAGGTTACCGGGAATGAACATAACAAAGATACTGCTAATAATTTATCTAAACAAACTTTTTGTAATGAAATACTGTGACTTTGAAGAAATCCTTTCCGAAGATCGAATGAGACGCTATGTAAAAGCGTGTGGCGGCAATAAGAAGAAGGGTATGACACTATACCGTTATAATCTAAATCTTGCAGGGGAAATGCTTAAGATAATTAGTTGTTTTGAGGTTGCGCTCCGAAATCGAATAGATCAGATATTGAATCCCGTTTTTGGGAAAGATTGGCTTCGGGACAGTTGTATGCCCCAAGGAATATTTGATAGCCCTCGAACAACGGGGACTCAAAAAATTATTTTAAGGGCTTATACCGATCTGGAAAATAAGGGGGCTTATACCCCAACAAAACTAATGGCAGAAATGGAATTTGGTGTTTGGAAATATATGTACTCCGGACCACAATATGCCGCCACTTTACAAAAGCTATTAGCAGTTTTCCCTAATAAGCCTAAATCTTCCGCCAGCGCGCGCATCGATAATAAGTATATTTTCAATGAACTGGACCGGATTAATCTAATCCGAAATCGTATTGCACATCACGAACCAATCTGCTTCGCAGCAAATTTGCCTCTTCTATCTTTAAATTATATAGACACCGTTTATCAGCGAATTTTAGAACTATTTTCCTGGATGGGAATTAACGGGAGAAAACTATTATACGGAATAGATCACATCCCTAAAATTCGCGAAGAAATTATTTCTAAACATCTATCTCCCGAAATAAACCAATAGCACGGAAATGTCCGACGGGGAAACGCCGGAGATGCGGGAGGCCTGGGCGATGGAAGAAGGACGGTAGCGCTTGAGTTTCTGGCGGCACTCGATGGAGAGACCGGAGACGGTGTCGAAGTCGAAATCGGCGGGAATTTTGAGATTTTCAAGCCGGAGAATTTTCTCCGCCTGCTGATTTTCCCGGTCGATGTAGCCCTTGTATTTAATGGCTATTTCCACGGATTCAACCACTTCTTTGGGATAAAGTGTTCCACGTGGAACATTCTGCAGAACCTCCGCAAGACGGACGGAAGGACGGGAAACCAGGTCGGCGACTTTCTTGGAATCCGTAATCGGCGCCTCACCTACTGAAGTTAAATAATCATTGATCTGCTCGGCACGGACTTTCTTCGACTCGGCGAAAGACTGCAAAGCGGCCACATCCTCATACTTTTTCATCGTCAGCGCATAACGCTCCTCGGAGCAAAGACCCGCCTCGTGCGACAGGGCCGTCAGCCGGAGATCCGCGTTGTCCTGGCGGAGAAGGATCCGATATTCCGCCCGCGAAGTAAACATCCGATACGGCTCGTCCACGCCTTTCGTGATCAGATCATCGATCAGCACGCCGATATAGGCCTGGTCGCGGCGCAGCACGAACGGGTCCTTGCCGTGAATCTTCAGGTGGGCGTTCATTCCGGCGATAATTCCCTGCGCGGCCGCCTCTTCATAACCCGTCGTGCCATTCACCTGCCCGGCGAGATAGAGATTCTCCACAACGCGGGATTCCATCGTGGCCTGCAACTGGACCGGATCGAAATAATCGTATTCAACCGCATAGGCGGGCCGGTAAATCTCCACGTGCTCCAAACCTTCGATCTGGTGAAGCGCCTCGATCTGGACCCGGAGCGGAAGAGAAGACGAGAATCCCTGCAGATAATATTCATTCGTATCGCGTCCTTCCGGCTCCAGGAAAAGCTGGTGGGAATCCTTGTCGGCGAAAGTCCGGATCTTGTCCTCGATGCTCGGGCAATACCGCGGACCGATTCCGTGGATCATCCCGGTAAAAAGCGGCGATTCTCCAAAGCCGGAGCGAAGCACGTCGTGCACCTTCTCACTCGTATGGAGAATGAAACATTGCATTTGCGGACGGCCGCCCTGCACTGCGGACGGAATCGGAAGGAAGGAAAAACGGTCGGGGTCGGGGTCGCCCTCCTGCGGAAGAAGTCGGGATGTGTCGACGGAAGAAATGTCGATCCGGGGCGGAGTTCCGGTCTTCATCCGGGCGGTCGCGATGCCGAAGCCGGTGAGTTGTTCGGTGAGGCCGAAAGAAGATTTCTCTCCGATCCGGCCTCCTTCAAAAGAAGTCTGCCCGATGAAAAGTTTCCCTCCGAGGAAGGTTCCGGCGGTCAGAATAACCGCCTGAGAATGAAAAATTGCCCCGGTAAGTGTCTTGACTCCCGTGATTTTTGCATTCTCAAAGAGGAAAGAAGTCGCAGAATCCGCGTAAATCCTTAAGTTAGAGGTGTTTTCAAGGGTTTTTCGCCAGATCGCCGAAAACTGCATTTTGTCGCACTGGGCGCGAGGACTCCACATCGCGGGCCCCTTCGAACGATTGAGCGTCCGGAACTGAAGCGTCGAAGCGTCGGTCACGAGTCCGGTGCATCCGCCGAGCGCATCGATCTCCCGGACGATCTGTCCCTTGGCGATACCGCCGATGGCGGGATTGCAGGACATCTTGGCGAACGCCGTCATATCCATCGTGATCAGCAGGACGGACGACCCCATCCGCGCGGCGGCCACTGCGGCCTCGCATCCGGCGTGTCCTCCTCCGACAACGATGATATCGTACCGCTTTTCCATCTAGACAAGTTCCCGCAGCGACAGGTAATAGTTCTCTTTCTCACGCATGGTCTTCTGATCGGCCTTCGTATGGTCGTCGTATCCGATAAGGTGAAGGATTCCGTGCACCATCACGCGGTTGAGTTCATCCTCGAACTCCGTCCCGTACTGGACGGAGTTTTCACGGACGCTGTCGACGCTGATGAAAAGGTCGCCGGAAATCTTGTCGCCCTCGCAGTAGTCAAAGGTGATGATATCGGTGAAATAATCGTGCTGGAGATACTTCAGGTTAATGTCCAGAATGTAAGGATCCGAACAGAAAATAATGGAAACGTCCCCCATCCTGCGGATCTCGCTCTCGGCGACCAGCCGGAGCCAGCGGTTGTTGCGCTGCCGGCCCTTGAAAACAAATTTCGTGTCCTCGAAGAAATAAGAAATCATAACCTATCCTTTTTTCGTTTGCAAATTTATGATAAATTTGCGGAAATATGTTGAGAACGCTGAAAATAATAGCCCTTCTTCTGGGTCTCCTTTCTCTTGGCGCCTGCCAGAAGGGAAGCCGGTATTATGCCGATATCGTCGCCGATCCGGGAAACGATCCCGACAGCCTTCTCCTTCTCCTCGAGAGCCGCAACCCTCTTTTCGACAGCGCACCCGACAAGCGCAAAGAGGCCGAATACGCCGTTCTCCACCAGCTGGCGTTCTCCGACCTTTACGGCTTTGCCGATATGGACGAAAAGGGAAGTGTCCTGGAAGCCAGGAACTATTTTTCCAGGCATCGCAACCGCCCGATGCTTGCCCTCAGTATGGACGCCCTCGGCCGGATCTGCTATTCGGGAAAAGACTACAATACCGCGCTGAAATGCTTCTCCGCCGCCCTGCGGCAACTGGATTGGCAGCGGCAGGGAGACTACGCCCGCAAGATTTGTTCAGCGATGGCCCGATGCTACAAGGCCTCCGGGATGGAAATCGACGAGGGGCAGTATCTTTACTTTGCCTATCAGGGATTCAATGCCTCCCGGATGCGGAACGAGCGCATCCGCCTCATCGCGCTGGCTTTGTTCTTCCTGGCGGTCACCGCGAGTCTGATCTGGTACTTCATAGCACGTAAAGCAATGATTGAGAGGCAGTTAGAGGAAACCCGCGCCGAGGCGGAGGCCTCGATGGCGATTGCCGAAGATCTCAAAACCCGCCTTTCCGGGAGCAAATTCCCGGCCGGGACCGAACTGCTCGAACGTCTCTGCGCACAGTACTATGTCAACGAGGGCTCCGACCGGCTTCAGGGCAGCATCGTCAAGGAGGTCCGCTCCATCATCGACGGTTTCCGCAACGACAAGGCCGTCCAGCGGCAGGTCGAAGAGTCGCTGAACGCCTCCTCGGATAATGTGATGACACGGCTGCGGGCGGCGTTCCCGAAATGGAAGGAAGAGGACTTCCATATCTACGCCTACACGGCCGCCGGCTTCTCCAGCACCACCATCGCCACGCTCCTGGAAAAAGACAAGCCCTTCGTCTACAACCGTCTCTACCGCATCAAGTCCCGCATCCAGGCCTCGGATTGTCCGGATAAGGAGTTCTTTATTGAAGTTCTGCAATAAAAACGGAGGGGGCTGTTTCTTCCATCCTCGGCCATACGGCCTCGTCCTTCCCACAGTCTTCGACTGCGGGCCCCTCCCTCTACTTGCGAGGGTGCAAATGATTGCAGAAACAGCCCCCTCCATTTTATACAAATGCAATATCAAAATGAAGACCTGCGAGATTTTTGGAAAGAGAATTATTTACAACTATTTAAGAATCAGTAGTTTATAAAACTCGACTGCGAGATTAAAATTCGCAAAAAAATAGGAATCGCCAAAGAGTCTTCGTAACTTTGCATCAGTGAAAATGTGAAACCCTATAAAGGATTTTATTATGGAAGTCAAGAAAAGCCCCAAAGCGAGCCTTGAGAACAAGAAGTTCCTGTTTACCGAGATCGGTCTCGTCGTAGCCCTCGGTATCCTGTACGGAGCTTTCGAGTGGTCCACCAAGGAGGCGGATGTCGCAATGCTGGCCGACAACACCCAGGTCCAGATCGAAGACGAGATGATCGCCATCCAGAACGAGACGCCCCCGCCGCCGCCCGAGGCCCCCAAGATCCCCATCCTCTCCGACCAGATCGACATTATCGACGATAACATCAAACTCGACGACGACCTGTTCATCAACCTCGAGGACGATGCCAATCTCGGTGTGGAAATCATGGACTACAAGGAAGTGGAAGTGGTAGAGGAAGTCGTTGAAGAAGAGGCGATTCCGTTCCAGCTCGTGGAAGAGAAGCCGTCCTTCAACGGCGGAGACGCCAACGAATTCTCCAAATGGGTCAACTCCAAGCTCGTTTACCCCGAGATCGCCAAGGAAAACGGCGTGCAGGGCCGTGTCACCCTCTCCTTTACCGTGGAGAAAGACGGTTCCGTGACCAACGTCCGCGTCCTTCGTGGCGTCGACCCTTCCCTCGACGAAGAGGCCGTCCGCGTGGTGAAGAGCTCTCCGAAGTGGAAACCCGGCAAGCAGCGTGACCGCGCCGTCAAGGTTACCTACACCTTCCCGGTAATCTTCCAGCTCCGCTAAGACGCGGGGTCTACAAACAAAAATCGGTGTCAAAATTCTTGGCACCGATTTTTTTCGTTATTTTTGCAGGCGATATGGAAAACCAACACACGGAAAAAGCCGTCTTTGTCGGCGTCATACTGGAGAAGGGAAGTGAACGAAAGGTGATGGAATATCTGGATGAACTGGAATTCCTCGCCGAAACGGCCGGTGCCGTCGGCGACAAGAAGTTTGTCCAGCGGCTGGACCGGATCGAGAAATCCACCTACATCGGAACGGGAAAACTCAAGGAAATCAAGGAATACTGCGAGGAAAACGACATCGAATATGTCATTTTCGATGACGAACTCACGGGAATGCAGCAGCGCAATATAGAGAAACTGCTCGACAACAAACACCTCAACGTGATAGACCGGACCAGTCTGATCCTGGAAATCTTCGCCCAGCGAGCCCGCACTTCCTACGCGAAGATGCAGGTAGAACTAGCTCATAATCAATATATTCTCCCGCGACTTGCCGGTATGTGGACTCACCTGGAGCGCCAGCGGGGCGGCATGGGCACCCGCGGCGGTATGGGTGAAACCCAGATCGAAGTCGACCGGCGGATCGTCAAGCAGCGCATCGCCAAACTCAAGGAAGACCTCAAGAAGGTGGACAAACAGATGGCCACCCAGCGGAGCAACCGCGGAAGCCTCGTCAGACTCGCCCTCGTCGGCTATACCAACGTCGGCAAGAGTACGCTGATGAATCTCCTGGCAAAGAGTGACGTCTTCGCTGAGAACAAGTTATTCGCCACCCTCGACACCACCGTCCGCAAGGTCGTCATCGAGAATGTTCCCTTCCTCCTGAGCGACACCGTCGGATTCATCCGCAAACTCCCCACGCAACTCATCGAGGCCTTCAAGAGCACCCTCGATGAAGTCCGCGAAGCGGATATCCTCGTGCACGTCGTTGACATCTCCCATCCCGAATTCGAAGAACAGATGGAGGTGGTGGAGAAAACCCTCCGGGAAATCGGGGCCGGTGATAAGCCTACCTATGTGGTATTCAACAAGATAGACGCTTACAAGCCGGAAGAATACGACGAATTTTCCCTGGAGCCGAAAGGCAAGGAACACCGCACGCTGGACGAACTCAAAAACAGCTGGATCGCCCGCGAAAAAACACCCTGCATCTTCATCTCGGCCCTCAACAAGACGGGATTACCGAAACTCCGCAACGACATCTATAAGATGGTTGCGGAGATTCACGCGGGAAGATACCCGTTCAATAATTTCCTCTGGTAAGAACTTCCTTTACAAACGCTTTACTTGGAGAGCTGAGTAGTTATCTCCTGTGAGAACGTAGGCATTCCTCTTTTTTATTAATAAATCAAATAATATACAATAAAGCGGCTAATATTTAAATATTAACCGCTTTATTATTTTAATTTATCGGGCCTGAAAACTACTTGTTTGCAGCGTCCTGGGCAGCCTTGGTAGCGGCGTCTACGCCGGCCTTGGTGAGGTCGATGGCAGCGTCGGCAGCAGCTTCCTTGAGCTTATCTTCCGTGCTCTTTTCCTTTGCAGGGGCCTCTTTCTGAGGCTCGGCGGCGGGTTCCTCTTCGGCCTTCTTGTTGGTGTTGCCGCAGGCGGCGGCGCAGACCATCAGGGATGCGATGGCGATCAGGGTGTAAACTTTCTTCATGGTACTTAAATTTAAAAGGTTATAAGAAAAATGGTTTTATTCAGAGAACTTTGCCTTAAGGTACTCCCGGTTGAGCCGGGCAATGTGATCGATGGTGACGTGCTTCGGACACTCCATCTCACAGGCGCGGGTGTTGGTGCAGTTTCCGAAGCCGAGTTCGTCCATCTTGGCGACCATCGCCTTGGCGCGGCGGGCGGCTTCCGGTTTACCCTGCGGAAGCAGCGCCAGAGAACTGACGCGGGCTGCCACGAAGAGCATTGCAGAACCGTTCTTACAAGTCGCCACACAGGCACCGCATCCCACACAGGCCGCCGCATCCATACTGTCCTCCGCCGTATCGTGCGGAATCAGGATTGCGTTGCCATCCTGAGCCTGACCTGCGCGGACGGTGATAAAGCCGCCGGCCTGAAGGATCTTGTCGAAGGCGCCGCGGTCGACCACCAGATCCTTGATCACGGGAAACGCTGCCGATCTCCACGGCTCCACGGTAATCGTGGCGCCCGGCTTGAAATGACGCATAAAGAGCTGGCAGGTGGTCACCTGGTCGTCCGGTCCGTGCGCGCGGCCGTCCACATACAGCGAACAGGCGCCGCAGATGCCTTCCCGGCAGTCGTGATCGAATGCGACCGGCTCCTTTCCCTGACGGATGAGCTGGTCATTCAATATATCGAGCATCTCGAGAAAAGAGGCGTCCTCCTCCACATCCGTAACGTGATACGTCTCGAAATGTCCCTTTGCCTTTGCGTTTTTCTGACGCCAAACTTTGATATTGTATTCCATAATCCGTCAGTCTTTATAGTTACGGGTTGCAATCTTGATATTCTCGTACTTGAGCGGCTCCTTGTGGAGTTCGGGCTCGACGCCTTCACCCTTGTATTCCCAGGCGGCGACATACATGAAGTTTTCGTCGTCACGCTTGGTTTCGCCTTCCTCCGTCTGCATTTCCTCGCGGAAATGACCGCCGCAGGATTCCTTGCGGTTGAGAGCGTCGCGGGCCATCAGTTCGCCGATATCGAAGAAGTCCACCAGACGGAGGGCTTTCTCGAGTTCCTGGTTGAATTCCTCATTGGTGCCGGGCACACGGACCGTCTTCCAGAATTCGTCGCGGAGTTTGCCGATTTCCTCGATGGCCTTCTTGAGGCCGGCCTCGGTGCGGGCCATTCCCACATATTCCCACATGATGTGGCCGAGTTTCTTGTGGATACTGTCGACCGTTTCCGTACCCTTCACCGCAAAAAGTTTGTCGATACGGGCCCTGACCGCCTTTTCGGCTTCATCGAACTCGGGAGCGGAAGTATCGGTCTTCGGCTCGCTGAATTTGTGTGACAGATAGTCTCCGATGGTGTAAGGAAGGATAAAATAGCCGTCCGCAAGACCCTGCATCAGGGCGGAAGCGCCGAGACGGTTGCCGCCGTGGTCGGAGAAGTTGGCCTCGCCGATGGCATACAGACCCGGGATGGTGGTTTGCAAATCATAATCGACCCACAGACCGCCCATCGTGTAGTGGATAGCCGGATAGATCATCATCGGCTCCTCCCAGGGGGAAGTCGTCGTGATCTTTTCGTACATCTGGAAGAGGTTGCCGTAACGCTCTTCCACCTTCTGGTGACCGAGCCGCTTGATGGCGTCGGCAAAATCGAGGAATACGGCAAGACCCGTCTCATTGACACCGTAACCGGCATCGCAACGCTCCTTGGCGGCACGGGAGGCCACATCGCGCGGCACCAGGTTGCCGAAAGCGGGATAACGGCGCTCGAGATAGTAATCGCGGTCCTCTTCGGGAATCTGCGAGGGCTTGATCTCGTGCTTGCGGAGTTTCATCACGTCCTCCATCTTCTTGGGCACCCAGATACGGCCGTCATTACGGAGCGACTCGCTCATCAGCGTCAGCTTGCACTGCTGGTCGCCGTGAACGGGGATGCAGGTGGGGTGGATCTGCGCGAAGCATGGATTGGCGAAGAAAGCGCCCTTCTTGTAGCACTGCCAGGCGGCGGATCCGTTGGAATTCATCGCGTTGGTAGAGAGGAAGTAGGTGTTGCCGTATCCGCCGGTCGCAAGCACCACGGCGTGGGCGCCGAAGCGCTCCAGTTCACCGGTAACGAGGTTACGGGCGATAATGCCTTTTGCCTGACCGTCGATGATCACAAGGTCGAGCATCTCGTGACGGGGATAACTCTTCACGGTACCTGCCGCAATTTCTTTGTTGAGCGACGCGTATGCACCGAGAAGCAGCTGCTGTCCGGTTTGTCCGCGGGCGTAGAAAGTACGGCTCACCTGCACGCCGCCGAAAGAACGGTTGGCAAGGTAACCGCCATATTCCCGGGCGAAGGGAACACCCTGGGCCACGCACTGATCGATAATGGCCGCACTGACCTCTGCCAGACGGTATACATTCGCCTCCCGGCTGCGGTAGTCACCGCCCTTGATGGTATCGTAGAACAGACGGTAGACGGAGTCATTGTCGTTCTGATAATTCTTCGCGGCGTTGATACCTCCCTGCGCGGCGATGGAATGTGCGCGGCGGGGAGAGTCGCTGATACAGAATATCTTGACATTGTACCCCATCTCACCGAGAGAAGCGGCTGCAGATGCTCCGCCGAGACCGGTTCCCACGACGATCACCTCAAGTTTGCGTTTATTGTTGGGACTCACAATCCGGATTTCGGCTTTGCGCCGGGTCCATTTTTCGGCGAGCGGTCCGTCCGGAATCTTTGAAATTAACTTATTGTCGGCCATTTTAGGGTGTTATTTGAAAATTCCTACAAGTTTAGTCATTTTTTCCGAATTCTTCCTTATAAATTCTCAAAAATGATGAGCGGAGGCTGGCGTATTTTCTGAAAAATAGATTGTCCGACAGGTCTCCGGAAGTCCATTTCCCAAATATTTTCAAGAACATAGCGTCGATTTTATCCTCGGCGCGACGGCATTGCGGCCGCAGGTCCGCATCCATTTCCTTCATTTTCAAAGCCAGGTCGCACAGTTCGCTGTGTCCGTCATCGCCGGGCATCACATAAGCGGGAAGGAGGCATCCGTTTCCGACGAGCAGCGGTACGGCCACGGAGCAGGGCGGATAGCCCAGAATGGTCCACATCACGGTATGAAGCGGATTTTCACCGGGTCTGACCCCTTCTATGACCAGCGACGCCGAGGTAATGTTCCGCGGAATGACATACGCCTTCCCCCTCTCCCGGTTTCTGTACGAACGGGATACGCAGTCGAACAGATCCCCGTGCTTTACCTTATACGGCTTTTTCGAAAGAATTTCTGAGAAAATTTCCGTGGCGGTGATATATCGCTCGTATCCCTTATAATCCTCTCTCCGTCCCGATTCACTGAAATTGGTCACCACCCGGTAGCCCGATTCCAGCGCGTTTACGTCATATTTGACCCAGGAGTAGTTGTTGACTTCATAATAGGCCGCGCCTCCACAAGCGTCGATGACGCCGAAATTGGCCTCCACCCCGAGCGGACGCGGCAGCGTATCCAGCAGGTGCTCGAAATCCGGGAGATTCCCGCAGATTCCGAGCGCTTTATACATAATAATCCCCTCCCTGTCCATCTCCGACGCGGGAACATCGTCGTCCTTTATATTATAGGAAGCGGTATTCATGATGCTGAATCCCGCCTCGTTCGTACCGGTCCACACCTCTCCGTCAAAAGCCGTGGAGGCGTTCACCAGCCCGATGAAACTGAACCGGGGCCCGCGGAAATATCCGACGGCATTATCCAGCTTCCCCGTATCGCGATGCTTGAGCATCAGCGGTCTGCCGTCCGCGGTCGCCTTGCCGGATATAATAATGGAAGTACAGCAGAATGCCGGCAGGGTCAGCATCCCCAGCAGCAGGGAAAGGACTGTCTTTCTCATGATCCGAAAAGATTACCGGTTCCGTCGTCCTCCCGCCCGGCGAGATACGAATCCAGACCGAGGTGATGATAGGCCAGTTCGGTCGCGATGCGGCCGCGCTGGGTGCGAAGGATGAAACCCTCCTTGATAAGGAACGGCTCGTAGACCTCCTCCAGCGTGCCCTGATCCTCGCTGATGGCCGTCGCAAGCGTACCGGCGCCGACCGGCCCGCCCTTGAAAGTCGTGATAATGGTCCTGAGGATGTTGTTGTCGATCTTGTCGAGCCCGCGCTTGTCGATCTTGAGCTTATTGAGGGCGAACCGGGCGATCTCCAGGTCGATATGACCGTCTCCCATCACCTGTGCGAAATCCCGCACCCGCTTGAGGAGCGCATTGGCGATACGAGGCGTCCCCCGGCTCCGGAGAGCTATTTCCATCGACGCGTCGTCATCGATGGCCACCTTCAGGATGGCCGCGCTCCGTCGGACGATTTTTTCCAGGTCTTTCGTATCGTAATACTCCAGCGCACAGTTGATGCCGAACCTTTCCCGGAGCGGCGCGGTCAGCAGGCCGCTGCGCGTGGTGGCGCCGACGAGGGTGAACGGATTGAGGTTGATGCGGACGCTCCGCGCGCCCGGCCCCTTGTCAATCATTATGTCTATGACATAATCCTCCATCGCGGAGTAAAGATACTCCTCGACCTCGGCGGAGAGGCGATGAATCTCATCGATGAACAGCACGTCCCCCTTTTCCAGCGAGGTCAGAAGGCCCGCCAGATCGCCCGGCTTGGCCAGCACGGGACCCGACGTCACCTTCATATCCACGCCCATCTCATTGGCGATGATGTGCGCCAGGGTGGTCTTCCCCAGACCGGGAGGGCCGTGGAAAAGCGTATGGTCAAGCGCCTCTCCCCGCATCTTCGCCGCCTTGATATAGATATTCAGATTGGAGACGATTTCACGCTGCCCGGTAAAATCATCCAGTTCCTGGGGGCGGATTATTCCGTCTAATTCGTTATCTTTGCCTTCGTTTGTATTGTGGGGGTCGAATTCGGTCATTTTGTCCGGCTTTGAAAATTACAAATACAAATATAATTTTTTTATTTAAGAATTTTGTTGTTATGTAACGTGTTGAAAAGTTGATAAGCCACCGGAAGGTCTTAATATTCAATAAATTGGAATATTCATAAAATGTTAAGAACTTTCCTTTTTCCGGGGATGGGGCTGTGAATGGCTGAAGGAATCGGAAAGCGGACCGGTAATGAACATACTTATCAACAGGTTATCAACAGGGTTATCCACCGTATGAAAATCGCGCTCAGAGAAACCGCGGAATTAAAAGAAAAACTCTCCTCCGGCGGAAAAATTTATTGCAGCGGACTCTTTCTCTCCGCCCGCTGGTTCGTTCTTTCAGATGTTGCGAAGGAAGGTTTTCACCTGATCGTCCTTCCCGACAGGGAGGAAGCCGAATACTGCAGTTCGGATCTGTATAATCTCGTCGAGGGAGACAGGGTTTTCCATCTTCCGGATTCGGGCAGGCATGTCGAACGCAGCAATTACAAATCTTCCCTATGCGTCCAGCGGACGGCCGCCATCGGGAAAATCCTTTCCTATAAAAAAGAGGAAGGACCGCTTTTCGTCGTCACCTATCCGGACGCCCTGGCGGAATGGATTCCCTCAGTCGGGAAAATGGAGGGAGCCGTGCTCGTCCTGGAAAATGGGCAGTCCGTCAAGTTTTCTTCCATTCCCGAAACACTCGCCGCCGAAGGATTCGAGAAGGTGGATTTCGTATCTGCTCCGGGGCAGTACGCGGTCCGCGGTTCCATCATCGATATATTTTCCTATTCGCTCAACCATCCTTTCCGGCTGTCTTTCTTCGGCAACGAAATCGAAAAGATCCATATTTTCGACTGCAACACGCAGCTCTCCGTCGGAGAAACGGACAAGGCCGACATCTACCCCGACCTCACGCAGTCTTCGCCGGAGGAGAACGGCGTTTCCCTGCTTTCCATCCTGCCGGCGGATGCCGTCGTGTGGCTGGATTCCTCCGATATGTATCGGGAAAAAGAATTCTATAAAGGATTTGAACCCTTCACAAACGTATTTCTCGACATTCCGCTTGCGGAACGGGAAAAAACGGAAGGCATCCGGTTCCACATCGCGCCCCAGCCCGTATTCAATAAGAATTTCGAACTCCTCCAGGGCGATATCCGCATGAAGACGGAGACGGGCTATAAGGTGGCGATATACGGGGAGAAGGAGAGTCAGATCGAGCGGCTCAAATCCATCCTATCCACGGCGGAAGTACCGCTTCCCGAATTCGTTAAAGGAAAAAATATCCACAGCGGCTTCATCGACATGAGCGAACGGATATGTTGCTATACCGACCACGAGATTTTCGACCGTTTCCACCGGGTGGCGATCCGCCGCAGCGTGGAAAAGACCGAGCAGCTGACCCTCAACGAACTCAGCGCCTTCAATATCGGCGACTACATCGTCCACATCGACCACGGCGTAGGTGTTTTCGGAGGTCTGGTGAAATTGAAGGACGACAAGGGCCGCGTGCAGGAAGTGGTCAAATTGATGTATAAGGACGGCGATATCGTCTTCGTTTCGGTCCATTCCCTGCACAAGATTTCCCGTTTCCGTTCCCGTGACGGAGAGCCGCCGCGCATCAACAAGCTCGGATCCAAGACCTGGTCCAATCTCAAGAGCGGCGCCAAGTCGCGCGTGAAGGATATCGCCAAGGAACTGATCGGCCTGTACGCCCGCCGGAAGGCCTCCAAAGGATTCGCCTTTTCTCCCGACACCTATCTGCAGGAAGAATTGGAATCCTCATTTATGTATGAGGATACGCCCGATCAGGAAAAAGCCACCCGCAGCGTGAAGGAGGACATGGAGGATTCGTGCCCGATGGACCGCCTGATCTGCGGGGATGTGGGATTCGGAAAGACCGAAGTGGCCATCCGAGCGGCTTTCAAGGCCGTTTCGGACAGCAAGCAGGTGGCCGTCCTGGTGCCGACCACCATTCTCGCCCTCCAGCACTTCACCACCTTCCGTTCCCGGCTGGAAAACCTGCCCTGCACCATCGATTACGTCAGCCGTCTCCGGACCGCAAAAGAGATCACCGACATCAAAAAACGGCTCGAAAAGGGGCAAATCGACATCCTGATCGGTACGCACAAGATCCTCGGGGCGGGCTTCGAATTCAAGGACCTCGGCCTGCTCATCATCGACGAGGAGCAGAAATTCGGCGTCTCCGCCAAGGAAAAACTGCGCCAGATGCGCGCCTCGGTGGATACGCTCACGCTGACGGCCACCCCGATTCCCCGTACCCTGCAGTTCTCCCTGCTCGGGGCGCGCGACCTCAGCATCATCAACACTCCGCCGCCGAACCGGATTCCCATCCAGACGGAAATCATGCATTTCAACGAAAAGGAAATCCGGAGCATCCTCAACTACGAACTCAACCGCGGCGGCCAGGCCTTTTTCCTGCACAACAAAGTGGAGGAACTGCCCGCCATCCATGAGATTCTCCACCGGCTGGTGCCGGACATGAAAATCTGCATCGCCCACGGGCAGATGGAGTCCAAGGAACTGGAAAACAAGATGCTGGAGTTTATGCGGGGCGACTACGACCTTCTGCTCTGCACGACCATCATCGAGAACGGTCTCGACATTCCCAACGCCAATACGATTCTCATCAATCACGCGGAAAACATCGGTCTGAGCGACCTTCACCAGCTCAGGGGCCGCGTCGGCAGATCCAATCGCAAGGCATTCTGCTACCTGCTCGTTCCGCCGCTCATCTCGATTACCGAGGATGCCAGGCGCCGCCTCAAGGCCATCGAGGAATTCTCCGATCTCGGCAGCGGATTCAACATTGCGATGCAGGACCTGGACATCCGCGGCGCCGGTAACCTGCTCGGTGCCGAGCAGAGCGGTTTCATCTCCGACATGGGCTTCGAGACCTATCAGAAAATCCTGGCCGAAGCGATGGAAGAAATCGGGCTCGAGACGGGCATCACCCCTTCCCGCAAGGAAGAAAGGTATGTCAGGGACTGCACGATCGAGACCGACCGGCAGGCCCTCATTCCCGACGACTACATCGACATCACCGCCGAGAAAATCCGTATCTACAAGCATCTGGATTCGCTTTCGGACGACCGGGAGATCGACCGGTACCGCCGTCAGGTCGAGGACCGGTTCGGACCGCTGCCCCGGGAGGTGGAAAATCTTTTCAACATCGTCCGGATCCGCAACCTCGGCGCCCGCCTCGGCTTCGAGAAAATCATCCTCAAGAACGGTCTCCAGATCATGTTCTTCGTGTATTCGCATCCGACGGGATACTACCAGTCCGACCTTTTCGGGAAGATCCTCGCCAACGTGAACGAGCATCCCGATATCTTCACCCTCAAGCAGGCCGACGGCAAACTCCGCACCGTCTCCCGCGAGACCGCTTCGACCGAGATGGCCTATGACCGGCTTCGTCTTCTCGCAAAAAATTTGTAAATTTGCAGGATTTAATTCCTTACGCCCGTGAATCTGCTCATAGAAATCGGAAATACCGCCCTCAAGGCCGCCTGGTCTGACGGGATGACCCTCGGAAAGACATTCCGCTACCAGGGAGAGAAGGTGATGGACTTCATCCTGTCGCTGGTGCAGAAGGAAAAGCCGGCCGTGATGGTCGTCTCCGCCGTTGCGCCCGTGACGGAGGAGGAACAGGAAATCCTTCGGGCGGAATGCGGCCGTCTCCTGATTCTCGACAGTCATCATAACGAGGTGAAAGACAGGCATTTCCTTCCTGATTACCTGTCGTACGACCGTGTTTCCTCGCTGATTGCGGCCCGTTATCTTTTCGGCGGCCGGGCGTGCACCGTCGTGGATTTCGGCACGACGCTGACGGTGGACGTAACGGATAATCAGGGTATTTACAAGGGCGGAAACATCTCTCTCGGATGCCGGACGCGCTTCAAGGCGCTCAACCGGTATTCCCGCCGGCTTCCGCTGGTCAATACGCCGGGCGATCCGGAGGTTTACGGCCATTCCCTGCAGGGATCGATCGAGGCCGGCGTCGTTTCGGGCATCCTTTTCGAAATCGCCGGATATATCGAGCAAAACGGGGACGGAGTCGTGATTTTTACGGGTGGGGACGCAAATTATTTTGCAAAACGGATGAAAAAGCCCATCTTTGTAATTTGCAACCTCGTGCTGATGGGGTTGGCGATTATTGCAGATGAATATGCGAAATAGAATAATAAGGATCCTGTCCGCCGTCGCGGCGGCCCTGCTGTCGGCCTGGACGGCGGGTGCCCAGGGAGGGGCCACGAACGGCTTCTCTCCGTATTCCGTATACGGTATCGGCGTGATCCAGACGGAGGGTTCCGCTTTCAATATGACCCAGGGCGGCGTGGGTATCGCCACCCGCGACAAGCGTTTTGTCAACTACCTCAACCCCGCCTCGGTGACGGCGCGGGATTCCCTGTCTTTCATGGCGGATTTCGGTGTCTTCAACCGTAATTCGATCTTCCGTCAGGGCAACATGAAATCGGCCAACAACCTGTTCAACATCAGCGACTTCGTCATTTCATTCCCGATCTACCGCTCCTCCGCGATGATGGTCGGCGTCAAGCCGTTCAGCTCGTCCGCCTACAGTTTCTCCCGGCCCGAAACCCGGCCGGAAATCATCGGCAACGTGGGCAACGTGACCACCACTTCCTCCGGCAACGGCGGCATCTATGAAATCTTTGTCGGCGGCGCCGTCACCTTCTGGAAACGCCTCTCCATCGGCGGCCAGTACACCTTCTATCTCGGCAACATCGACAAGGAAGTGGCCATCGCGTTCGAAAATGAGAAATTCCGGGATGTCAGCACCGGCTACAGCCTGCAGATGCGGGGCCACACCGGGAAGGTCGGCATCCAGTACGACCAGCCGCTGACGCCCAAGGTCACGATGACCCTCGGAGCCACTTACCGTTTCCGTACCGCGCTCAGGGGCTATGTGAAGGATTATTCGTACGCCAGCGTATCCACGCTCGTCGACACCCTCCGCAACAACCAGAGCGCCCTGAAGGACGACAAGATCAAGTTCGCCGACGAATGGGGCGTGGGTATTTCCTTCCGCGGCAGCGACCAGTGGAGCGCCGAATTCAACTTCCTCCAGTCCGACTGGCGCAAGTCCAATTTCGACAACGTCAACGGCTTCTCCTGCGAGGGGGCCGAAGTCTTCCGCGCCTCCATCTTCCGTTCGTTCCGGGCAGGATTCTCCTACACGCCCAACCGCAACGACATCCGCTACTATCACCGGCGGATCACCTACCGCGGCGGCGTCTACTACGACCAGTCCTATTTCACCTGGGCCGGGAAGCGGATAGACGGCTTCGGCATCACCTTCGGCGCGACCCTTCCGGTCTTCCGCGGATACAACGGAATTACGCTTGGCATAGATATTGGACAGAGGGGGAAACTGGCGGATGAAAGGATCCGCGAAAGGTATATAGGATTTAACATTGGATTCAACATATTTGACATTTGGTTCCAGAAGCACCAATATGAGTAAAGAAAATTAACAGGAGGACGAGAGATGAAAAAGATTACGATGATTTTGACCGCTGTCCTGGCCCTGAGCGCCGGGATGAATGCGTTCGCCCAGGGAAAATACGGCGCCGACAGCGCCGAGTGCCTGAAGTATCTCTCCTATTATCAGGAGTATTACAAACAGAAGAATTACGATTCCGCCTTCCCGAACTGGCGGCAGGCGATGCGTTACTGCCCGCCCACCGCTTCCCAGAATATGGTAGGCGCCCACGGCAGCAACCTGCTGACCCGTCAGATCGCGAAGAACGCCCGCGACAAGGCGGTGATGAACGGCCTCGTCGATACGCTGCTGATGCTGCAGGACATCAAGGTGCAGTATTATCCCAAGCTGAAGGTCTCTTCGCTCAACAGCAAGGGTCAGTATCTTGTCAAATACCGCGGCAAGGACAAGGAGAATCTCAACAAGGAACTGCTCGCAATCGTAGGCGAACTCGGTGAGCAGTCCAACAAATCCATCCTTTTCAACACCCTCGAATCCTCCATCGACCTGTTCAAGATGGGTTCCCGGGATGCCGAAGAGGTGCTGGACGTCTACGAGAAGGTCATCGACTGCATCGAGAACGCTCCCGCCAAGGATTCCGCCGCCCGCGCCGAGAATGCCAAGACCAAGAGCGACATCGAGGCCATCTTCGCCCAGAGCAACGTGGCCAGCTGCGAGGACATTATCCGGATCTTCACGCCCAAACTGGACGCGGATCCCGAGAACATCGCCCTTTCCGGCACCATTCTCAAGCTGATGAACTCCACCGACGGATGCTCTTCCAACGACCTGTATATGCGCGCCGTGACCACGCTGCACAACAACGCTCCTACCTCCAAGACCGCATACGGTCTCTACCGCCTTAACGTCGCCGCCGACAACACCGACAAGGCGATCGAGTATCTGGAGGAGGCCATCGCCCGCTGCGAGGAGGATGAGCAGGCCGCGAAGTACAACTACGAACTGGCCGTTCTCTGCTATCAGAACAACGCCCGTGCAAAGGCCTACGCCGCCGCCGGCAAGGCTGCCGCCCTCGGTTATGGTTATACCGGCAAGGCCTATCTCCTGATGGGAGACATCTGGAAGTCCACCAGCTGCGGAGGCAACGAGGTTACCCGGTACGCCCACTTCTGGGCCGCCCAGGACTTCTACTCGATGGCCCGCAACGCCGATCCTTCCCTCGCTAACGAGGTTTCCGCCCACTCCAGCGGAATCGGCTATCCTTCCGCTGCCGACGCCTTTATGTACGGCATCTCCAACGGCCAGAGTTATACGGTCAGCTGCGGAGGCATCTCCAAGTCGACGACCGTGCGTCTCAGATAAGCCGGATTGGTGAAGGATCACAGACATAGAATCAGACGGATGGCAACCGCGTTTGCGGTTGCTTTCGTCGTCTTTTCGTGCAAGGGAAAACTCTCCGAGGCCGAGCATCTGAACCTGGACGAGACCCCTGTCCAGACCATCGAGAACATGTTCTTCGTGCAGACGGAGAACGGCATCGTCAAGAACCGGATCGAGGCGCCCGTGATGGAGCGCTACGACAACGATTCGATGGCGGTTGAACTTTTCCCCGAGGGGGTGAAAGTGTACGGATACGAGGAGGGAAACAAACTGGAGTCCATCATCGTGGCCAAAGCGGCCCGGCACGACAAGTTCAAGAAGACCGGCGAGGAAAAGTGGGGGGCGTACGGAGATGTCGTGATCCGGAATGTGATCAAGCAGGAGCGGATGGAGACGGACACCCTGTACTGGGACCAGGCGAAGCACGAGATCTTCACGCATTGCTATGTGAAAATGTCGTCTCCGCAGGGTTATATGCAGGGTTACGGGATGCGGTCCGATGAAATGGCGCGCAACGCCATCATCCTCCGTCCCTTCGACAGTTACGGCCTGATGAAGGAGGATTCGACCCTCGTCCGGATCGATTCCGCCAATTTTATAGGGCCCCTGTTAAAAAAATAATGGGAATTTGAAGAAAATTTACTAACTTCGCACCCCTTAAAGTTATGTCATTCCGAGCGAAAGCGAAGGAACCGGACACAAAAGACAAAAGAATTAAAAAATTAAGATACAATGGCTGTACTAGAAAAGCTGCGCGGATGGGGCATCGTCCTTTCGATATTGGTCGCCCTTCCCCTTTTGTTATTTATCATTGACCCGAGCCAGGTTATGCAGGCTGTCCAGGGCCTCTCATCCAAGTATGATGTGGGCCGGATCGGCGGCAAGAAGGTTTCCTATACCGAGTTCCAGGCCGAGACGGACCGTCTTTCCAAGATCTATGAAATGATCACGGGAAGTTCCACTTCCGGCGAGGAACAGCAGAATCAGGTCCGCGAGGAAGTCTGGAATTCCTACATCATGGACAACCTCTTCCTCAAGAACGCCCGTGCCGCCGGCATCACCGTCGGCTTCAAGGAGTCCGTGGACCTCGCTTCCGGCGAGAACCTTTCACCCGTCATCCAGCAGTTCTTCGGCAACAAGGAGAACGTGGTCGAATATGTCAAGAACATTTCCTCGGACGAGAGCGGCCGTTCCGCCGCCCTGTGGGACTACATCAAGAAGCAGGTGACGGACGCCCAGTATATGAGCAAGTACAACGCCCTCTTCGTGAACGCCGACTACCTCAACTCCCTGACCCTCGCCCGTATGGTCAATGACAACAATGTCACCGCGGACGTCGACTTCGTGATGGTTCCCTATTCCTACGCGACCGATTCGACGGTCGTCGTTTCGAACGATGAGATCCAGAAGTACTACAACGCCCACAAGAAGGACTTCCGTACGAAGGCCAGCCGCAACATCGAGTATGCGCTCTTCGAGGTGAAGCCGTCCGAGAAGGATATCGCCGCCGCCCGTGCCGCGTATGAGAAACTCTACGAAGAGTTCAAGACGACCGACAACGCCAAGGCGTTCATCCAGCACAATTCGGACTTCTCCTACAGCGACCGCTACTACAAGAGCGGCGAGCTCAGGAGCGTCAACCGCAGCGTCGAGGAGTTCGTAAGCGCCAACAACGCCGGTGTTTCCGAGATCTTCGCCGACGGTGACAAACTCTTCGCCGTCCGCATCCTCGGTACCGCCCAGGTGCCCGACAATGTCGACCTGAGCTGGATCGTCCTCGGCGGCGCCAAGGCGCAGCACGATGCCGACAGCCTCCTCGCCGCCCTCAAGGGTGGCGCCGACTTCGGCGAGGTCGCGCTTGAGAATTCCCTCGACCGCCGCAGCGGCGAGAACGGCGGAGAAGTGGGCACCTTCACCCAGGCCAACATCGTTCCCGGGCTGGAGAGCGCCTTCACCGCCAAGGTCGACGAGCCGTACATCGTGACGGCCGGCGGCTACACCTACATCGTCAAGGTGACGTCCGCTTCCGAGGCTTCGCTCGGCAAGAAGGTCGCCGTGTTCCAGAAGAACATTCTCCCTTCGAACGAGACCAACAGCATCTACTACAACAAGGCCAGCCGCCTTGCCACCCTTGCTGCGGGTTCGTATAAGAACTACCGCGCCGCGATCGACTCCAACGCCGTCGCCGACGCCTATTCCCGTTCGGAGAAGATCTATGAGAGCACCGACAGTTACAGCGGCGTGAAGCATTCCAAGGAAGTCACCCGCTGGGCCTTCGACAACAAGCCCGGCAAGGCTTCCGGCGTCATCACCGTCGACAACAAGTATTTCTTCGTGGTGGCCGTCAAGGACGCCGCCAAGGAGGGATACACGCCCGTTTCCGAGGTCTCCGAGATGATCAAGAACCAGCTCTACTCCGACAAGTACGCCGCCAAGAAGACGGCTGACGTGAAGGCGGAGATCGAGGGCCTTACCTCCCTCGAGGCCATCGCCGAGAAACTCGGAACCACGGTTTCGCATCAGGACGACCTGGCCGCTTCGCTCCGTTCCCGCAGCGAGGATCCCAAGTTCCTGGGAGCCGTTTCCTCAGCGAAGGAAGGCGTGCTGACCGGTCCTGTCGCGGGTTCGATGGGTACGTATGTATTCCAGGTCAATTCCCGTGAGACCGGTGCCGCGTTCACCGACAGCGACGCCCGCAACAACCGGAGCCAGATGGTGGCCTACACCAGCCAGATGATCGTTCCGCTGATGATGGACGAGGCCGACGTCAAGGACAACAGGGCAAGGTTCTTCTAGGGAATGAGCCTCAAATGCGGAATAGTGGGGCTGCCCAATGTGGGCAAATCCACGCTCTTCAATTGCATCAGTTCAGGGAAGGCGCAGAGTGCGAACTTCCCTTTCTGTACCATTGAACCCAACCTCGGTTCGACTTCCGTGCCCGACCGTCGGCTGGATGTCCTTTCGGAGATCTGCCACCCGCAGCGGACGATTCCCGCCACGGTGGAGATCGTGGACATCGCCGGTCTGGTGAAGGGCGCGAGCCACGGGGAGGGCCTGGGCAACCAGTTCCTCGCCAACATCCGCGAGACGGACGCCATCCTGCACGTTCTCCGCTGCTTCGACGACGGCAATGTCGTGCACGTCGACGGCAGCGTCGATCCGGTGCGGGACAAGGAGATCGTCGACACGGAGCTGCAGATCAAGGACCTGGAGGTGGTGGAAAACCGCATCAAGAAGGTCGAGAAACAGGCGACGACGGGCGGCGACAAAGAGGCCCGCAAACTGCTCGGGCTGCTCCTCCGCTACAAGGAGGCGCTTGAGAAAGGGCTCTGCTGCCGCACGGTGGTGCCGGAGACTCCCGACGAGGAGGCGATGGCGCGGGACCTGTTCCTGCTGACCAACAAACCGGTAATGTATGTCTGCAATGTGGACGAAGCGTCGGCCGTAAGCGGAAACGCGTACGTCGAGGCGGTCCGCGAAGCGGTGAAGGACGAGCACGCCGAGATCCTCGTGATCGCAGCCAAGACCGAGGCGGAAATCGCCGAGATCGAGGAGTATGAGGACCGGCAGATGTTCATCGAGGAACTCGGACTCAAGGAGTCGGGCGTCGTCCGCCTGATCCAGGGGGCCTATCACCTGCTGAATCTGCAGACTTTCTTTACCGCCGGGGCCGACGAATGCCGGGCCTGGACCATCCGCCGGGGCGACAAGGCCCCCCGGGCGGCCGGTGTGATCCACACCGATTTCGAGCGCGGATTTATCCGGGCCGAGGTCATCAAGTACGAGGATTTCGTCCAGTACAGGACCGAGGCCGCGGTCCGCGCCGCCGGCAAGATGGGCATCGAGGGGAAGGATTATGTCGTCCAGGACGGCGACATCATGCACTTCCTCTTCAACGTCTAGCCGGAAATTAAAAAAACGCATTCAAAAGGCGGAATTAAAAAAAGATTTTTACGTTTTTTGAATTCGGTTTCCACTCCCGTACCTATCTTTGGGTATGGGATTTTTTTTATGGATATGGCTCGCACTGCAGATTCCGGGGACAAGCCCCGACTGTCTTTGCCTCTTCTGGAACCTGGAGAATTTCTTTTATTATAAAGAGATTCCCGAACGGGTCGGGCATGACGGAGAGGCGGTCGGGAATGACGTGAGGGCGTTCTCGCCGGGGGGAGAGAGGCACTGGACGGGGCGGCGGTTCTATACGAAGTGCAATGCGATCGCGAAGGCGCTGCTATGGATCGGCAGCCGGGAGGGCCGGATGCCGGATGTCATCGGCGTGGCGGAGGTGGAGAATGCCTTTGTCCTGCGGAGGTTGCTTCAGACGACGATTCTGCGGAAGCTGGACTACGGGATCGTGCACCGCGAATCCCCGGACCGGAGGGGCATCGATGTCGCCCTGCTCTACCGCAAGAGCCGTTTCGACACCCTTTCCGTCACGCTCCGGAAGATGTATGACGGGAGAGAGCCGCTCCGTACGCGGGGCATTCTCTGCGTGACGCTGAAGGACCGCATGGACGGATCCCGCCGCCACTATCTGGTCAACCATCATCCCTCCAAATTCGGCGGATCCGAGGCCTCCGAACGGCGCCGCGCCCTCGCCGTCGGCACCCTCCGCCTCCTGGCGGATTCGCTGGGCGGGGAGATCATCGCGATGGGCGATTTCAACGACACGCCGCTCGGCGGGGTATACGACACCCTTCAGGGACCGCTCGTCGGCAAGGCGGATTCCCTCGTCCGTGCGGGAAGAGGCACGATCCGCTTCGCCGGCCGCTGGGAACTCATCGACGCCTTCTTCACTTCGCCTTCGGTCTCGTCCAGTATGGATATCGTCGAGATCCCCTTCCTGATGACCAAAGACAACACCCACGCGGGCTGGAAACCCCTCCGCACCTATTCCGGTCCCCGCTACACCGGCGGCGTCAGCGACCATCTTCCGGTAATATTGAGAATATACAAAGAATAAATACACTTTTTTAGTGTATTTTCAAAACATTTTTTATCTTTGCAAAGAAATGCAGATTGTTTTTAAACAGGAATACCTGTCCAGTCTCTACTACAACCAGACGGCGGATAAAAAGCACTGGTTTCAGCCGGAGGTGGTGAAGAAGTATATAAAAGTTGTGAATATTTTGAAAAATGCAAAAGGAATAGAGGATCTGTTTCCTTTTCATTCTTTAAACTATGAGAAACTTTCAGGAGATAAAGCCGGAATAGAGTCTGTGAGAGTTACGGATAAATACCGTCTGGAATTTCAAACGGAGCGCATTGAGGGCGAAATTCTCGTAACAGTTTGCAATATTTTGGAAATGTCAAACCACTACCAATAAAGAATATGGGACAAAATAAGTTCACTTCCACCCATCCGGGCGAAGTCGTAAAAGACGAGTTGATTGCACGGGGCATATCTCAAAAAGAGTTTGCCTGTCATATAGGCATACCATACACAATGCTCAATGATATCTTGAATGAGCGGAGATCCCTTTCTGTGACGACGGCTTTACTTATTGAATCAGCATTGGGAATCTCTGCCGAATTGCTGATGGGTATGCAATCGGATTATACGATGGAGCATGCACGCAACGATAAAGAACTATGTAGAAGAATCAGGCAAATAAAACCCTATACGTCTTCTTCGGCATCCGCCAGGATTGCGTGATAGTTCAAGGAAAATGATTATATTTGTAGATGCACGATTTTGTGTCTAAAAAGTAAACCGATATGAAAGAGAAAATCCAGGAAAAATTCAGAACCCTTTTCGGAGAAGAGGGCGAGTTGTTTGCATCGGCCGGCCGCGTCAATCTGATCGGTGAACATACCGACTACAACGGCGGTTACGTATTCCCCGGCGCCATCGACAAGGGCATCATCGCAGCCATCAAGCCCAACGGCGGCGACAAGGTGAAGGCCTATTCGCTCGATTATGACGAATATGTCGAATTCGGCCTCGAAGAAGAGGACAAGCCTTCCCAGGCCTGGGCCTGCTACATCTTCGGCGTCTGCCGTGAGACCATCAAGCGCGGCGGCAAGGTAAAGGGCTTCAACACCGTCTTCGCCGGTGACGTTCCCCTCGGCGCGGGTCTTTCTTCCTCCGCGGCGCTGGAGAGCACCTATGCCTTTGCGCTCAATTATATCTTCGAGAACGGGATCGACAAGTTCGAGCTCGCCAAGATTGGCCAGTCCACCGAGCACAACTACTGCGGCGTGAAGTGCGGCATCATGGATCAGTTCGCCTCCGTTTTCGGCAAGGAGGGCAGTCTCATCCGCCTCAACTGCAAGACCCTGGAATACAAATACTTCCCCTTCAAGCCGGAAGGATATAAACTTGTTCTTATCGACTCCTGCGTCAAGCACGAGCTCGCCTCCAGCGCCTACAACAAGCGCCGCGCCTCCTGCGAGAACGCCGCCGCCGCCATCCGCAAGAACCACCCCGAGGTGGAGTTCCTGAGCGATGCCAAGCGCGTCTGGCTCGATGAGGTCCGCGAAGAGATTCCCGAGGAGGATTTCCTCCGCGCCGAATACGTGATCGGCGAGGTGCAGCGGGTGCTCGACGTCTGCGACGCACTCGAGAGAGGCGATTATGAGACGGTCGGCGAAATGATGTACCAGACCCACTTCGGCCTGTCGAAACTCTATGAGGTAAGCTGCGAGGAACTCGACTTCCTCAACAAACTGGCCCGCAAGATGGACGTGACCGGCTCCCGCGTGATGGGCGGCGGCTTCGGCGGCTGCACCATCAACCTCGTGAAGGACGAACTCTACGACACGTTCGTAAATGCGGCCAAGGAGCAGTTCACCGCCAAGTTCGGTCACGCCCCGAAGGTCTATGACGTGGTCATTTCGGACGGAGCGCGCAAACTCTAGGAAATGGCGATGAAAAAGTTGTTGACCGAAGACTGGCTGGCAGTCTGGATCGGTTTTATCGTCATCGCCGTTGCTTGCGTGGCGGTATTGACGGGATGGTTTGACTTCAGCGCGATGAAGTTCGCGACCTGGAGTCTGGGCGAGAAGGCGGCCGCGGCTTCCGACAAGGTCGTTCCCCTGGCCACCCAGATGGGTGCGTGGGCGTTCTGGCGTAAGACGATTGTGACTATCTTGGTGCTCGGCACGCTGTTTACCCTCGGCGTCAAGCTGCAGGGCGGAAGCGTCAAGAAATACATTCCGGCCTTCCTGATGCTCTTTGTGCTGGCGTTTGTCGTGCGCTTCATCAGCGCGGAATTCACCCTCAACCGCTACCTCGAATGGGCCTTCTGGGCGCTGATCGTGGGTCTGCTGATCTCCAATACCGTCGGCGTACCCGCGTGGCTCAAACCGGCCATCAAGACGGAATACTACATCAAGACGGGCCTGGTAATCATGGGCTTCTCGGTGCTGTTCAGCAACATCGCCAGATTCGGCCTTTACGGCCTCGGCATCGCGTGGATCGTCACCCCGATCGTCATCATCTTCATGTGGTGGTTCGGCACGAAGGTGCTCAAGATGGACAACAAGCCGATGGTCATCACGCTGGCCGCCGCGACGAGCGTCTGCGGCACCTCCGCGGCCATTGCGACCGGCGCTGCCGCCAAGTGCAAGAAGGACGACCTCTCGATAGCGATCTCCATCTCGATCATCTTCACGATCCTGATGATGGTCTTCGAGCCGATGATCATCAAGTGGTGCGGGATGAACCAGCTGATGGGCGGCGCGCTCATCGGCGGAACGGTCGATTCTACGGGCGCCGTAGTGCTCGCCGGCAACGCCCTCGGCCCCGAGGCCGAGCAGGCCGCCGTGCTCGTCAAGTCCATCCAGAACATCCTCATCGGCTTCATCGCCTTCTTCGTGGCCGTGTTCTTCGCGACCCGCGTGGAGAACAGCGGCGCGGAGAAAGTGGGCGCCGGCGAGATCTGGAAGCGTTTCCCGAAGTTCATCATCGGCTTCTTCGTCGCTTCGCTCGTGGCCTCCTTCCTCATCCAGCCCATTTTCGGCGGAGACCAGGTAGGTGCCATCAACAAGGTGCTGGACCAGTATAAGAACTGGGCCTTCGTGCTGGCTTTTACCAGCATCGGCCTCGACACCAACTTCAAGGAGATCGCCAGACAGATGCAGGGCGGAAAGGTGCTCTGGCTCTACATCGTGGGCCAGGTGTTCAACATCGCCCTGACGCTCTTCGCGGTGTGGTTCCTGCTGAGCGGCGTCGTGTTCGACGTCCCGGTCCTCGATCTGTTCAAATAGTGACCGGTCGCGGAAAAAAGGTGTTCAAGATAGCCACGGTGCTTGTCGCCGTGGCTGTTGTTATCGTGGCGGTCTGGATCATGGTGCGGGGGCTGGGGCTATCCCCCGACCGCGACTTCGGCGCCGGCGCCTACTACTATGCCGACATCCCCGACTTCGAAAAATACCTCGGCGGCCGCAGCAACCCCACTTCCATTCCCTATTTCGTCTATGTTCTCCTTTTCCTTGCCTGGGGCACCCTGATGTACTTCCTCTGGAAGTGGATCGACAAGCGGTAGCTTTTACTGCATCTTTTTTCACAAGCCCCCGCGAAAAACACTTGCAAGTTGCATGATTCGCAAAGGTCGTATAAGGCCGGAAACAGCCATAGGGGGAGGAAATTTTATAGCCACTTTTGCAACGAATGGCAGAAAAAGTGCATCATAGAATAAACAAATTATCTGTAAGGTTATGGAACGAATTAAGGGTGTAATTTTGCTTGTCGGCATTCTACTGGCTTCAGGTTGTGACAAACTATGGGTGGGAGATGATATCACGAACGACCCGCCGACGCAGGTGGAGGCCGTCGACCTCGGATTGCCCTCCGGGACTTTATGGGGGTCGCAAAATCTTCTGGCGCCACGGAAATGGGATCTCGGCGGCAGTTTTGCCTGGGGAGAAGCGCCCGCGGACCAGTATATTCTTGAGCCGGAGGAGGATGCCGCCACGGTCACGCTGGGAGAAGGATGGAGAATGCCCACTCAGTGGGAGTTTGCAGAATTGGTCGAATGCTGTACGTGGGATAGAAAGACGGTAAAAGGGGCTGACGGCTACATAGCCGGGTATAACATTACCTCGAAAGTAAATGATAACAGTATATTTCTTCCCCTTGACACTTTCAAGACAATATCCCTGGTCGCCTCAATTTTTGATCATCCCGATTATCGGCTATATTGGACGAATTGTGCAGGTGATCAGACCAAGGCCCTCTGCTTTTCATTTGAGATAAAGAATACGACACCTTACAGAAGGAGTAAAGAATTGATGATCCGTCCGGTATTTGCCGGAAGGGCCCCGGTAGAAAGCGTCACGATCAAGCAACCCGAGCCGTCGCTTCCCGCCGGATCGACCTTGAAGATGAATGTTTCGATTCTGCCGCTGAATGCAATGGATAAGCGTATAACCTGGACGTTAAGTGATGACAGCGTGGCTTACATCGACGACAAGGGAAATCTTACCGCCCTGTCCCCGGGGACCACTCATCTGACGGTGAAGTCATCGTCCAACCGGAGTTCCGAAACGGACGTGACGGTCACGGATTACATTGTCCCTCAAAAAGTCGACATGGGATTGCCTTCGGGAACTCTATGGGCGGATAGGAATCTGGGGGCCGTCGAGCAGGATGATGAGGGCCTGCTATTTGCCTGGGGATCCATCTATCCGAAAGCTAGAAATTCCGTCGTTAATATGGATAATGTATCTCCGGATACGGACCTGGACGCGGCCACGGCCATTCTCGGCTCCGGATGGAGAAAACCGTCTCCCAAAGATTTTCAGGAACTTTGCGAGAACTGCAAAATATCCAGAGAGGATAATCCGCTCCCCATGCTGATTCTTAAAAGTAAAATAAACGGGGCGGAGTTGCATCTACCAATCGGTACGGCAGATTATTGGACATCTGAAAAGATCAAGATGTGTAAGCTGGGGTATGACTATAATAAGATGAGCGTTACAGTCAATATCAGGGAGCGTTTTTATAATAATACCTGCCTCTGGATTCGCCCCGTGTCCGTCAAATAGAAGAAATGAGAAATATTTTATATCTTTGCAGTAGAACCAATACCCCAAAGATATGAATCTCAAAGATATTGGCAAGATCCTGAATCGAGCCTCCTTTTCCGACATCACGCAGAAGATTACCAAGTACAAGTATGGTTCGGATGCGTTTATGCGCATTCTGGCGAGTCGCTACTCCTGCCATTCCTTCAATCATTATCCCGTCTCGGAGTCCAAGTTGCAGATGATTCTGGAGGCCGGGCGGCTGGCTCCTTCCGCGAAGAATCTCCAGCCGACGCGCATCTGGGTCGTCAAGAGCGAGGAGGCGCTCGCCCGCCTGCATACGGTCCATCCCTGCTACGGCGCCCCCGTGGTGCTGATCGTCGGCTGCCGGAATGAGGAGGCGTGGATCCGCGAGAGCGACGGCGTCTGCGCGGCGAAGACCGACGCGGCGATCGTTCTGACGCACCTGATGCTCACGGCGACGGACGCCGGGCTGGCCAATATGTGGATCTGGGATTTCGATCCCGGCAAGATCCGGGAAGTCCTTCCGGAAACGCGGGAGCACGGGATCTACGGTCTTCTCGCCATCGGCCATCCCGCGGCGGGAGAGGGCGATCCGACGGAGTTGCACACCGAGCGGAAGCCCCTGGAGGAGCTGGTGATAACGCTGTAGTCCTTTGCCCTGAAGAATGAATTCCAAAGCCTTGGCCTGCTGTTCTTCCTGCGGGAAGCAGTATGAAGTGGAAACCCTTCCGGCCGTCAATACGGCCCGGAATCCGGAACTCAAAGCCTCCGTCAAAGACGGATCTCTCTTTGTGAAACAGTGCCCGCACTGCGGGGAATCGAACCTTGTGCTGTATCCCTTCCTGTACCATGATCCGGACGCCCGGCTGATCGTCTGGCTGCTGCCGGAGGGGGGCGCGGGTTATGACGAAGCGGCCGTGGAGCAGATGTCCGCCCAGGTTGAGGCGCTGGAGGATTACACGGTCCGCCGCGTGGCGACCCCAGGAGAACTCATCGAGAAAATCGGCATTGCTGACGCCGGCCTGGACGACCGGGCCGTGGAACTCTGCAAATTCGTCACGGAGCAGGAAATGGAAGAGCGGATCCATCCCGACGGGCCGCTCCGCTTCTACCGTCTGGACGGAGCCGACAATGAAATCACCTTCACCTTCCCGTCCGGCGGTCAGATGATGTCGCTCAACATCGGCTTCAACGTCTATGAGGACTGCCTCGGCATCCTCCGGCGCAATAGCGCCATCCTCTCCACGAAAGGGTTCGCCCGTATCGACGTGGCCTGGGTCAACCGGTTTATGCGGTAAAAATAATGTCTATGAAAAAATCAATGTTCCTTCTGGCGGCGCTCTCGGTCGCGCTGATGCCTGTTTCCTGCGGAGAAAACGGAAAAGACGGACCGACCGTCCCGGTGGAGTCCGTCACGATTTCTCTCTCCAGTTTGACGATGGAGGTGGGGCAGACGTTGCAACTGGAGGTTGAGGTACTTCCGGAGAATGCGACAAATAAGAACGTCGTCTGGGCATCGTCGGACGATGAGGTTGCCAATGTCTCGGAAAAGGGTCTTGTCACCGTACGGAGTGCCGGAATTGCAGAAATCACGGCGACCTGCGGCAAAGCGCGCGGCATTTTCACGGCAATCGTGCCGGCTGAGATGGCGGTGGCGGTGGATATGGGACTCCCTTCCGGCCTCAAGTGGGCCTCTTACAATCTGGGCGCCTCCAAGCCCGAGGAATTCGGCGACTATTACGCCTGGGGCGAGGTGGTGCCCCGCAGCGAAAACTTCACCTGGGAGACCTATAAGTTTTATGCGGGCTGGGATGAATATTCCAATGTAAAATTATCCAAATACTTCAGTTCCGTTGACAATCTTAAGATACTTCAACTTGGTAAGAAGTCCGGTGAAACGGTGGACGATGCGGCCCGTGCGAGGCTTGGCGGCAAGTGGCGCATGCCGACGGAGGAGGAATTTAGGGAACTCTACAACAACTGCGATATTCTTGACGGATTCACAACATTAAACGGAGTGATGGGATTCAAGTTTGTCAACACCGAACATCCTGAAAAATGGATATTCCTTCCTGCTGCCGGTTGTCTGGGAGATGATACCCTCGATTCCGGGACGAGTTACCTGCGGTACTGGTCCTCGACGCGGCATGACATAGAAGACTCTGCCGCCTGCCTGCGGTGTTATTTTAAATGGAACGAATCCGGCTCGGGAATTAATTTCGAGTACCGCTGTTACGGTCTTTCGATACGGCCGGTCTGCGAAGAATAGATTCCCGGTCAAGCCGGGAATGACGGCTAGATATCCATCGAGAAAATAAACGACGCGCTGACGTGGCGGAGTTTTGAACCCGCCGCGCTGGCGGCGTCGCGTAGTTCGCCCCAGCGGGTGCCGCCGCTGTAGTCGAGACTGAAGCCGACCGAGCAGTCGAAGGGGAACCAGAGGAAGTTGGCAAGTTCGACGGTGAAGTCGGCGCCGGCCGAGAAGAGGAAGCCCCTGGCGACGGTGAAATCGGTGTGCGGAACGACCAGGAGATTCTTGATATACACCACGGGAGACATGATCGAGATGTCGCCGATGTAGATCGGGACGGCGTAATCGACGGTGAATTTAGCCTGCGTGGCCGCGTCGGCGAGGACGGAGGACAGCGCGGGATCGATGCCGCGCGGCAGCGTGAGAAGATGGTTCTCTCCCACCTTCCCCGGCTTCATCAGCATCTGCTGCATCATCGCGGACAGCCGGAAGCCCTGCGTGTGCCAGAATCCCGGCACATATCCGTATACATAGGCATACAAGTCGGGCGTGAAGATCTTCGAGAGGCCCGGCCGGAAGGCGTATCCCAGTTCCGCGCCGATACCGAGGGACGGGTAGACGTTGCTTTCCGCCACCGGCCGCATCCAATATCCTCTGGCGGAAGCCGTCAGCTTCTGCATCGGGATCTGACGCCCCGGCTCCGCGCCGAAGAAAGCGGGCATATACCCTTTCGGGAAGGTCTCCAGCAGCGTCATGTCACGCCGGGTGGTGCTGAAGAGGTCGTTGGTGATCGTGTATCGGACCTTCGGAATGAATCCGCTGATCCAGCCGCCCTTGGAGAAGCTGAGCGGGACGTAGATGCTGACATCGCCCCGGATGTAAGGCGCCTTGCGGACGGCACGGGCGAAGGATGCCTCGCCGCCGTTGCGGTCGTCCGGAACGGGCGTGAACAGGGAGGGCGTCCCGTCGCCGAGGAGGTTGTTGTAACGGTACAGGGTGGCGTTGCGGTCGTTGAAGTCGAAGCTCGCCTCGATGACGGGATACCAGCCCTTGTAGGTAAACTGCCCGTGGAGGGAATGCTTCCAGCGCTTCCTGTCCTGCGGATTCTTGTGGGCGGAATAGCCGACGAAGCCGTTCATCGTGCCGAGTTCGTTCTGGAAGAGGCCCGTCACGCCCAGGGACGCCGTCTCGTACGAAAAGTCGAAGCTCATCGAGGAGATGTTGTCGTAATTGAAATAGATCGGCGCCCAGGAGTGGAACTTGAAGAGGTGGGCCGCCTTGCCGTATTTCTTCGGCGCAGAGGGTTCGACGGGTTCATTCTCGGGATAGAAGACCGCGAGACTGTCTTCCTGCTGCGTCAGTTTATCCGCCACGCGGTAGGAGTGCACCTCGCCGAGCTGCACCTCCTGCGGCCGGAGATCCCTGGCGGAGGTGCGGAAAATCGCCCTTCCCTTCGGCGTCATACAGGTGCGATAGAGCGAATCCGTCTCCTCGTCGAGCACGTAATCGGGTCCGCCATAGCGGGAGCTGGTCACCCGGACCGTCTTTCCGGTCTCGGGGTCGTAGGAATAAAGTTCCTGGACGCCGGTGCGGTCACTGACAAACTCCACTTCATCCCCGTCGGCGCCCAGATACATCATTTTGGCATTGACGGGTTCCGTCAGGGCTTCCCATTCTCCCTCTTCGTCCGCGGGATGCTTCCAGAGCGTGTATCCGCCATCCGAAATGGCCAGGGCATAGATAACGTCCTCTCCCCAGGCCGTCTCGGTAAGCTGCTCATTGTCACCGGGTGCGGGAATTGTCCATTCGGTGGAGCCGTCCTCTGCGCTGATGATGCGGATGAGGCTGCCTCCCGTGTCGGGGTAATCCACGCAGGAGAGGTATTCTCCGTCCGGGGAGGGGCACGGGTTGAAAAGCCGTCCTTTCCGTGTCAGGTCGTGCGGCTTGTGGTCGGCGGTGGAGAAATAGCGGATGCGGGACGTGCCGGCGAGTTCCCATCGGGGGTCGCGCACGATTTCGGCCCAGTAGATCCGGTGCCGGTTGGGGTCGAAATACAGGGAACTCTCCGTGGCGGAGAAGGCCCGGATGACTTTTTCCGAGCCGTCCTTCCCGAAGATGATGAGTTGATCCGCGATGTCTTTACCGCTTTTGGTAACGTAGAGGTTGCCGTCCGCAAAGGTCTCCAGGGCGTAATCCGCCGGGAATACCGGTTCCTTGCTCACCCTCTCCAGGGTGTCGAACGGCGCCCGGGCGGCGGCTTCTTCCTTCCAGATGTCGCGCCATCCCTGCATGATCTTCTGCCAGGAATAGCCGAATTTGAGACCGGACGCGCTCCGGACCGTCTTTCGGAAGGAGAACAGTTTCCAGGGCGTCTCCGTAACGCGCTTGAAGTACCGCCGGGTGAAGGCGGGGTCGTTGAAGAAATACCGCGTGCCGGCCACCATCATATAGCCGGCGGCATAATAGTCCGGCGCGTAATGCCGATAGGATCCGTAACGCCACTGGTACCAGTCGCGCCAGTCGCCTTCGTCGAAGGCCACGTGATAGTATTCGAGGAAGTCCGCCGTCCGGCCGCGGCCGCTGCGGGTAAGGGCGGTTTCCGCCACGACGGCGTCGCCTTCCAGCAGGGCGGGATCGGGATACAGACCGGCCAGGGCGCCGATCCACATTTCACCGAGAACATACCAGGGATACTTCAGGCCGCCTTTGTAGCCGAACTGCATCTGGGCGAGATGGCGTCCCTCGTGTACGGCCAGCTGCGTGGTCCAGGGCTGCGGAAGGGATCCGTAGGGATTCGGCATCGTGTAGAGTTCCATCCGCCGGGGCGCCCAGGTGACGGAGCCGTTGTTGTACGGGGTGAAGGGATGGAGAATGACCGGCGTCTTGCCGAACTGAAGGGATCCGGGAACGAAGCCGATGCTCCGGGCCAGCGGGGTGGTGAACCGCTGCAGTTCGTTGTAATAGCCGGTCGCCAGGGAGTCCATCCCTTTGGGATAGATCAGCCGGTACGTCCCGCCCCGGATTTCGCTCCAGCGGGTCCTGCCGGGATCGTTCCCGGGCACCTCGAACTGCGCGAAAACCGGAGCCGCCCCGAGCAGCAGCCCGAGGATCACGGCCCAAAACTTCTTGTCAATCACCATTTCGGGTACAAAACTAACCAAAAACCCGCTGTTTTCCAACTTAAATAATCCGTTTGGCGGAGCGCTCCCTGCCTGATCCTTGGTTTGAACCTGTGAATAATAACGAATTCTTTGTATCTTTGTAAGACTATGAAGAGGATAGTTCCGCTCATACTGGTATGCGCCCTGGTGGCATCCTGCTTCGGGAGGAAGCCGGGAACGGGTGAGGCGGCTCCGAAAGCCGCGGCCTTCCCGACCGTGACGGTGCCCGGGGTCATTACTGACCCGGCCGAGGCGACGACGTGGATTGCGGAGCATTTTTTTGACGAGGTGACGACGGTGACCGGGCTCGACAGTACATCGCTGGAGCAGGCGGTCGGCACGTGGACGTCCCTCCTGACCGCCATTCCCGCCGAGAAGGGCGGAGATGCCGTCAAGGGCTATCTAGCCCGCCTGGAAACGCTCTCCGGTCCCGATGCGGCCCGCTTGAACGACCTTGTGGAGCGCTACCTGTACGATCCCAATTCCCCCGTCCGGAACGAGGATCTTTTCGCCGGAATGGCCAGGGGTCTCGCGACCGCGAAAAATACCCCCGACAGTCTCCGGACCCATTATGCCTATCTGGCGGAGAAGTGCGCCCTCAACGCCGTAGGGACCCGCGCGGCTGATTTCCTTTTCACGCAGAACGGCCGTGTCCGTTCGCTTTACAGCGTGATGGGGGATAAGATCCTGCTGATTTTCGGCAATCCCGAATGCTCCGCCTGCCGGGAACTGCACGCGGCGCTCGACGAGATGGAGGGGATTCCCGAGCGGATTGCGTCCGGCAAACTTGTCCTCGTGGAGGTCAATCCCGACGAAGACGCCATCGCCAAGGCCGAGACGGACCGGTCCTATCACATCCGCGCCATCCCCTCGATGTACCTGCTCGATGCCGACAAGACCGTCCTCCTGAAGGACGCCCCTGCGGAGCGGATTTTAACCTATCTCCGGAAAGAGGATGCAATTTAATCGCGTTGAAAAAGTTCTAAATAATTGATAATATGAAATTAACCAAAGAATTCTGGGGCAAGACCCCCGACGGAAAAGAAATCTTCAAGTGGACCCTCATGAACGAAGGCGGCGCCTTTGTCGTGCTGACGAATGTCGGCGCGGCCATCGTATCGATCGGCGTGCCCGACCGCGAAGGCAAGATTGCCGATGTCGCTGTCGGCTATCCCGATCCGATGTCTTATTTCGCCGACGGCCCCTGCGCGGGTAAAATCGCAGGGCGCGTGGCCGGCAGGATTGTCGGTGGGAAATTCACCCTCGACGGGGAAGTCTATACCCTCCCGCTCAACAACGGTCCCAATCACCTTCACGGTGGCCCCAAAGGCTTTTCCAACCAGGTCTGGGAAGGTCGCGAAGTCGGGGATGCCGTCGAATTTATGTATTTCTCCGAGGATGGAGAAATGGGGTATCCCGGCAACTTGAAGGCGGTTGCTCATTATGAGTGGGGCGAGGACAACGCTCTTAAACTCACGATGACGGCCGAGACCGACAAGCCGACGGTGGTCAACCTTACCAACCACACCTACCTCAACCTCGCCGGCGAGGGCAGCGGCAGCATCGAGAATCATATCCTGAAACTCAATTGCTCGGAGTATGTGGATTCGGATGAATTCCTTTCCCCGACCGGCAAGATTATCCCCGTGGCGGGGACGCCGATGGATTTCCAGAACGGGAAGCGCATCGGAGAGGACCTGCACAGCGACTATCCGCCCATTAAGTTCGGAAAGGGCTTCGACAGCTGCTGGGTCATCGACGGCGCGATGCCCGGCCAGCTCCAGACGGCGGCGGAGCTCTATGATCCGGCCAGCGGGCGTGCCCTGGAGGTGATTACCGACCAGCCCGGGGCCGTAGTCTATACCGGCAACTGGCTTGCCGGCAGCCCGAAGGGCAAATGCGGCCGCAGTTATTTCGATTACGATGCCGTGGCCATCGAGTGCCAGCATTTCCCCGACAGCCCCAACCAGCCGGAATTCCCGCCGGTCGTGCTCCGTCCGGGCGAGGTGTATGAATCGGCCATTATCTGGGCTTTCAGCGTGAAATAGCATGCAGCAGTATCTCGATCTTCTCCGCCACATCCGTGCAAACGGTGTGATGAAGCACGACCGCACCGGCGTCGGCACCCAGAGCGTCTTCGGCTACCAGATGCGCTTCGACCTGCAGAAGGGCTTTCCTCTCCTGACGACCAAGAAGGTGCACCTCAAGTCGATCATCTACGAACTCCTGTGGTTTATCGCGGGCGACACTAACATCAAGTATCTCAAGGATCACGGCGTCTCGATCTGGGACGAATGGGCCGACGAGAACGGCGACCTGGGGCCGGTGTACGGCCATCAGTGGCGCTCCTGGCCCACGCCCGACGGCGGCACCATCGACCAGTTGTCGCAGGTGATCGATCAGATTAAGCGCAATCCCGACAGCCGCCGCCTGCTGGTCTCGGCGTGGAATGTGGCCGAAGTTTCCAAGATGGCGCTGCCGCCCTGCCACACGATGTTCCAGTTCTACGTGGCGGACGGGAAGCTTTCGTGCCAGCTCTATCAGCGGAGCGCGGACGTCTTCCTCGGAGTGCCCTTCAATATCGCCTCCTACGCCCTCCTGACAATGATGGTTGCCCAGGTCTGCGGCCTCGAGCCGGGCGAATTCATCCACACCACGGGCGACACGCACATCTACCAGAACCATTTCGAGCAGGTGGCCCTCCAGCTCTCCCGCGAGCCCAGGCCCCTCCCTGTGATGCGCCTCAACCCGGACGTCAAGTCGGTCTTTGATTTCAAGTACGAAGACTTCACCCTCGAAGGCTACGACCCCTGGCCCGGCATCAAGGCGCCCGTGGCGGTATAGTCGCAGCGATAGTGAGCGTCTTGCTGCTTTTTGATGATAAGTATTTTCGCAGATAGGTCGTCTCTATTATAGATAACACGACCGATATCGACAACATAGATACAAATCATGCGGAAAAACTTATTGTTTTGGGCGGCAGTGGCGCTGTCCTTTTTGTCTTGTCAGGAAATTCCAACCCCTCCCGACGAGCAGTCGGATAAACCGGATCCGGGTTATCCGGAGGAACCTGTCATCCCGGAGGAGCAGGATGATCCGACTGTCCTGAAGGTGCAGGAGGGGGAGGACTTGTCTGCTATTCTGGCAGATATTCCGGAAGGAATCAAGACGCTTTTCCTGACCGAAGGTACCTTTACGGGTCCATTCAAAATGATTGAAGGGATTGACGTGAAAGGAAGCGGCGACAAGACCATCCTGACTGTCGGCACGGGCCGCGTCCTTATCCAGGAAACCGATTTTGACGAGGTGACGACATGGAAGGATCTGACCATTACGGGCGGCCAGTTAAATGGGGAGAACGGCGCCGGTGCTTATATCCGGAAAAACGGTGTGCTGAAGAACTGCAACATCCATCATAACAGGTCTGAGGGCGGGTCTTCCCAGGGTGGTGGAGTCTGGGCGGCGGAAGGAAGTATCCTCACGCAGTGCCGCATTCACGACAACTTTGCACAGAATGCAGGTGGAGGCGTGTATTCAAAAGGGCTGGTAAAATACTGCACGATAGAGGACAATGAGGCTCCCGACAATGTGGGCGGCGGAATCCAGTTGCACGGCGGAAGTACAGCCAGCAACACCAATGGAACGATGTTCAACTGCATCGTTCGTCGCAATTCTTCAAAGAATGCCGGCGGTGTACGCCTCTATGGAAATACGCAGGTAGCCAACCTGTTGGTCGAGGGAAATACGGCAACCGGCGGCGGCATTTCGGGCATTCTGTCCAATGGCATCGCTTCCATTGTCAACTGCACCATCGTCAAGAATTACGATGCCGCTGACGGCGGCAATTCTTCGGGCCTCTACATCAATCAGAACGGGACTATCAAAAATTGTCTGCTTTACGGTAATTATTCCAAAAGCAAGGATGCGTCCGAGGCGGTTCAGATGTATATCAACCATCAGTATACCTGGTTGATGAACAATGCTGTCCGCACAGGCGGTCTCCGTCTGCACGCATCTTACGATCCAAACGGTAATGGTCGCAACAAGGGGTTACAGGAGATACCTGCGGGAAGTGACCCTATTTTTGTAGACTTTTCCGAAGGGGATTATCATTTGACAGATAAGGCCACAATGCTTATTGACAAGGGAAATACCGCCCTGTTCGGGTTTATGGTTTTGGATGTCGGCGGGGCTCCGCGCCGCAACGGGGCGGCCCCGGATATTGGAGCTTATGAATATCAGACCCCTGTTCCTGCCGAGGGTTTTTGGTGCGTAATGATAGGTGACAGTATTTTTGATCGCTGGGACACCGAGGGTATCGGACATCCTTCTTTTTTTACGGATAATGGAATTGTCAACAGCGGGGTCAGCGGGCAGACAACAGATCAGATGCTGGAGCGTTTTGATGGAAGTGTCCTGTATTATAAACCGAAAGTAGTCGTGCTGGAAGGAGGAACGAACGATCTGACACGCGTGCAAACCTGGGAAAGCAGCGAATCTGCTATATCCAATATGGCAGAGATGGCCCGGAAAGCAGCGGATGCAGGAGCAAAGGTTTATATTTCTTCCATTCTGCCTTGCAATGCATCTCAAAGCGGAGCGGTTTCCCCGCAGGAACTGATCATTGAGACCAACAAAGCATACAGAGAATTAGCCTCCGCAAAAGGTTACGGGTATATAGACTTTTACACGCCGCTTGCCAATGCAGACGGCACCTTCAAGGACGGGTATCACAGCGACGGTGTCCATCCCGACAGTAATGGCTACGATATAATGGAGCAAATCCTTTTGGCAGCCCTGCAGTGAATAAAATGGTAACATCCTCACAACAACTCTATCGGCTCGAAGCGGCCTACAGGGAGAACCTTCCTGGGCTTCTGTCGTATGCCCGCCGTTTTGTGGCTGAGGATGTGGCTGGAGATCTGGTGCAGGATGTGTTCGTCCGGCTTTGGCAGAGTTCCAGGGCGTTCTTGGACATTCCTGAGGGACTGACCCGCAGGGCCTATCTCTACCGTAGTGTCCGCAATGCCTGCCGGGACTGGCTTAAACATCAGGCGGCGGTGTCGCGTTTTGAGGGAGAAGCTTTGTACTTGATGAAGCAGGAAGAGATTGATTTCTCCTCAAGACGTACTGTCGGAGAGCAAGAAGCCCTGTTGGAGGCGGTTTCAGCGCAGATTGAACAGCTGCCGGACCGGTGCCGCGAGATTTTTATCATGCACTATCGGAAGCGGATGAAGAGCGTGGAAATAGCGGAATATTACGGCATATCCCGCCGGACCGTTGAGGCGCAGCTATACAAAGCACTTCAGACATTGCGAAACGAACTTTCAGATAATATAGATACGAAATGACAGAAGAACGAAAGCAGTCCTTGTTTCTGGATTACATTGACGGGACCCTGGATGCAGAAGGGATGGAGGAACTCCATGCTCTGACTGAGGCCGATCCCTCGGCGAAAGAGGAACTATTCAGCCTCAAGGAAATGGCAGATATGGCATCGCAGGATGACGGGATGTCTTCTTTTGAAAAGGACCGCCGTGCGGCCGGTCTTATCCGGGCTGTGACCGGTGGACGGACCCTCGTCGGCATCCGGATCCGTGAAATCCTCCGCTATGCAGCCGTGGCGGCCGTGGCGGCCGGAATAGGCGTAGGCGGGACATTCCTGTTGCGCAGGTCCGGGGCTGAAACCATGACGGCGGTGGAAGCGCTTCCCGGTTCGACGACGTCGGTTACTTTGCCGGATGGAACGGCTGTAACCTTAAAATCCGCGTCCGCGTTGCAGTATGACCCAGCTGCATTTGCAAGCCGGGAGCGTACGGTCTGGCTGGACGGAGAGGCTTTTTTCAAGGTCGTGGCTGATCCTATGCATCCGTTCATCGTGCGGACTCCGCATCAATCGGTCAAAGTCCTCGGAACTACCTTCAATGTACAGGCTTTCAAGGCGGATTCCCTTTCTACCCTTGTCCTGCTCGATGGCAAAGTTTCTCTGGACCTGCTGGATCCGGAAGGGAAACGGGTTCACAGTCTTGAAATTCATCCCGGTGAGAAATGCATCTACGACAAGACGACGGGGAGAATGAATGTGGAAAAGATATCCCGCGGAGAAACCGCGCAGGACTGGAATTCCGGCGTCTGGTATTTCCGGGGAGAGCCGCTCGGAAGGATTGCCTCCCGACTGGAGCAATATTTCAAGGTTACCATCGAGGTTGATCCGGGGCTCGGCAGGGAGGGAAGTTATTCGGGCGCCGTTTCGTTGGGGGAAGGGGTTGAGCGGATCTTGAACTTGCTCAACTACGACAATTCCTTCCAACTCGTGATGCCGGAAGACGGTTACTATTTGCTCAAGGCAGGGAAATGAAACGGTTGATGACTATTTTGACGGCATTTTGTCTGGCGATGATGCCGTTACTGGCGCAGGATTCTCCGCTCGATGCTCCTGTGACCCTCGATATGGATAATACCGCCCTGGAGGACGTTATCGATGCAATGATGCGACAGACAGGGGTGATGTTCCTTTACAAGCGCACGGATATTGGTGCGTCCCGGAAAGTATCCGTCCATGCTTCTGCTGTGCCGATCAGGCAGGTCCTCAGACAATTGGACGTGGATGCGCGTGCGGAAGGCCGCAATCTGATCCTGACGCGCAAAGATACGGATCAACATTCCGAGTCCCGACCGGCCAAAGTCCTTGTTAAACCTCGCACAAAGGTGTCAGGGCATGTAATGGATACCCGTGGAGAACCGCTTATTGGGGCGACGATCATGATCCATGGCACTTCGGAGGGCACATCAACCGATCTGGACGGAAATTTTAGTTTGGAGGCCGCCGAAGGTGACCTGATTGACGCCCTCCTGATCGGATACCGCACCGTGTCCCAAAAGGCTGCAGCCCGGCTGGACTTTGTTCTGGAGGACGATATCACCCAGCTGGAAGAAGTCGTCGTAGTGGGATATGGCGTACAGAAAAAGGTCAACCTGACCGGCAGTGTAGAGAGCCTTGGCGGAGAAGCGATGGAGAACCTGCCGATGCCGTCCCTGTCCCGGGGACTCCAGGGCATGATACCGAGCCTCAATATCGATATGACGGACGGCAAACCGATCCGGAGTTCCGAATATAATGTGCGCGGAACGACATCCATCGGCGCAGGCGGCGGCAGCACCCTGATTATGATCGACGGGGCTCCCGGCGACCCGGACCTGCTGAATCCCGGCGATATCGAGTCGGTGACCGTGCTGAAGGATGCGGCCTCTGCGGCCATCTATGGGGCCCGGGGACCGTTTGGTGTCGTTCTGATCACCACCAAGAACCCTTCTGCGGGAAAGACATCCGTCACCTATTCGGGCAATGTGTCATTCTATACCCAAACCCAGCACAACGATTATATCTGGGACGGATATACATGGGCGAAGAGTTTTGTGGAAGCATACTATGCCTATAACGATTACGTTACCAATCCGACCGGTGTCAACAATGCCTTTCCCTTCACGCCCAATCTGGAGACTTATCTCTCCGAACTGAAGCGCCGGCACGATGATCCTTCACTTCCGAAAGTCGCATTGACAGAAGACGGGAAATATCTCTACTACGGCAGCACCAACTGGTATGATGAACTATATAAGAAAGTGTCCTCGGGTACGGAGCATACGCTGACCCTATCCGGCAGCGCCCGCAATGTGGGCTATTATTTGTCCGGAAGGTATTATGGGCAAGGGGGCATTTTCAAGTATAATTCCGATGATTTCAATCAGTTCAATCTCCGCGGCAAAGGCTACATCCAGATATTCCCCTGGCTTAAAGTGAGTGACAATGTGGATTTTTCTCGGCGGAGCTATAAGTATCCGCTGACTTCCATTTATGAGAAAGGCATCTGGCGCAACATTGCCGACCAAGGGTTCCCGATGGCTGTGATGTATAATCCAGACGGAACGATGACCCGGCATGCGGCCTATACCGTGGGTGACTTCAAGACCGGCTACAACAAGAGTCTTTCGTCGCAGTTCAACCTGCGGAATACGGTGAATCTGACGGCTTCTTTCCTGAATAATTCTCTCCGGGTCAACGGGGATTTTACCTATAGTTATCGTTTCTCGCGCGACAAACGGATTCTTTATCCGGTCAGCTACAGTGACTATCAGGGCGTTGTGACATCCGAAGGTACCAACAAACTCAGCGAGCAGCTCAACGAGACCAATTACATCGGTACTAACGTCTATGCGGAATACGAGAGAACTTTCCGGGACAGCCATTATTTCAAAGCCATGGCCGGGATCAATTATGAGTACCAGAAGGTTGTGGCGAATTATATGGAGCGGAATGGCATCCTTAAACCAAATATTGCGGATTTCAACCTTGCCAACGGGGAAAGTTTTCTCCTCACCGGCGGGGGCAATGCCTGGGCGGTGCTGGGACTGTTCAGCCGGCTCAATTACAATTACAAAGAACGTTATTTGGTGGAACTTAACGGCCGGTATGACGCTTCCTCCAACTTCCCGCGGGGTTCGATGTGGGGCTTCTTTCCTTCGGCTTCGGCCGGATGGCGGGTCTCCAAAGAGGGCTTCTGGAAGGTCTCGCCGAAAGCGGTTTCGGAGCTGAAACTGCGGCTGAGCTATGGTGAACTCGGTAACGGGCAGATCCCGCCCTATTCATATATCCAGACCATTGCAACCCATCAGTCCTCCCGGATCATTGACGGCGCCCTGCCGCTTTATTCGTATATGCCCTCACTGGTGCCTGATGACCTGACCTGGGAGCGCTCCCGGACCTATAATATCGGTTTCGACATCGGCTTCCTCGAGAACCGCCTGACGATGAATGCGGACTTCTTCCAACGCAATACTGAAAATATGTATACGACGGGTGTCATCGTTCCGGCCGTCCTTGGAACCAGTTCACCAAAAGGTAATTATGCAGATCTCAGAACCCGTGGCTTGGAACTTTCGCTCGAATGGAAGGACCGGATTGCGTGGCCTCGGCCGATGGACTATTCCGTGAAATTTGTCTTGTCCGATTCCCAAGCGGAGATCACGCGCTATAACAATCCAAATGGCCTTATCGACAATGTCTATTACAAAGGAGCCAAAGTCGGGGAAATCTGGGGCTACGAGGTTGTGGGCCTTTTCCAAAGCGAGGAAGAAATCGCCTCCTGGGCCGACCAAAGTTATATGAAGACGTCGCAGGGGCAGAAAACCTGGCTTCCGGGCGACATGAAGTATGCCGATCTCAGTAAAGACGGCAAGATCAATGACGGTAAACGTACGGTGGAGGATCATGGCGACCTCAGGGTTATCGGAAACACGACGCCCCGCTGGCGTTTCGGCGTCAACCTTTCCGTTTCCTGGAACGGCGTCTTCCTGACGGCTTTCTTCCAAGGTGTAGGACATCGTGATTGGTATCCTTCGGTGGAGAGTAATGCCTTTTGGGGGATGTACAACCGTCCGTACAATATGCTGCCGACGCATATTTATGAGAATCATTGGACGGAAGAGACGCCCGATGCTTATTTCCCGCGAATGCGCGGTTATCTGGCTACATCTACCAACGGTGTGCTCCGGATGCCCAATACGCGCTACCTCCAGAATGCAGCCTATGTCCGGCTCAAGAACCTCACCTTCGGCTATGACCTGCCTAAGAAGGTGCTGGAAAAGGTGAAAATGTCCAAGTGCCAGGTTTTCTTCTCCGGACAGAATCTCTGGACCTGGTCTCCCATCCACCGCATTACGAAAAATATCGACCCCGAAGTCATCTCCGGATCCGATACGGAAGTCGCGACCGGGAAGGGCGACGGCAACGCCTATCCGATGCTCCGAAGCTGTTCATTGGGTATAACCTTAGGATTCTGATACGATGAAAAAGACCGTCTATCTTCTTGCCGCCCTGCTGGCGCTCGGATGCAATACGCTGGAGCAGAATCCGGTGGATAAACTCTTCGAGAGCAATGCCTTCCAGACGGAGGCGGACCTTAAGCTCTATACCAACGGTTTCTATTCTATGTTGCCGTCCGCATATACCATTTTCTATGGTGACAGGATCAGCGACTATATGGCGCCCATCGCCGTCGGGAAATTTTTCCTCGGCAGTTATACGGCGCAAGACAGTGGAAACTGGAGTTGGGGAAGCCTGCGCAATGTTAATTATTTCCTCACCCATTACGATAATCCTGATATTCCGGCAGAGGCCCGGGCTCATTATGGCGCCTTGGCGCGTCTGATGCGGGCGGTATTCTATTTCGATAAAGTAAAGCGATTCGGAGATGTTCCCTGGTATGACCGGGCGCTGGAATACGACGATCCGGATCTCTATAAGGCGCGGGACAGCCGGGAATTCATTATGGAGAAAGTGCTGGAGGACCTTGATTATGCATGCGAAAACCTGCGTTCCCGGGACGGCGGCAGACTCTCCGATTCCGACTGCTCCGTTATTGACCGGTATGTGGCTCTTGCCCTCAAAGCCCGTATCTGCCTCTTTGAGGGAACCTTCCGCAAATATCATGGCCTGACGGCGGTGCCTGCCCCGGATGAATGGCTCTCGGAGGCGGCCGAGGCAGCGGAGGCCGTGATGGAGAGCGGTTTGTTCTCTCTGGCAAAAGACTATTCCAGCCTGTTCGTCTCCGAGGAGGCGGACAAGAAAGAGACCATCATCGCGATCATTCACAGCGAAGGCCTGCAGGTTTACCATGCTGCCAACTGGTATTACACTTCTCCTTCCTATGGGGAATGCCTGGGCCTGACCCACCAGTTCATCAACACCTATCTCAATGCCGATGGCAGCCGCTTTACGGATAAGCCGGGATATGATGAGATGGAGTTCCAGGATGAAGTGTCGGGCCGCGATCCTCGTCTTGAGGCAACCATCCGCTGCGGGCGTTATGTCCGGGGTGACGGCAAGGTTTATGCCCCGGACTTCGGGGCATGTACGACGGGTTATCAAATCCGGAAATGGGTCTCGCGGGACGTATCTATGGATTCCCGTTCGATGCAGACGACAGCTATTCCCTGGATCCGTTATGCTGAAGTGCTTCTCAACTATGCGGAGGCAAAGGCTGAATTGGGAGAGTTCACCCCGGATGACTGGGACAAGACAATAAAGGCGCTTCGTCTCAGGGCAGGAATCCGTTCTGCCGAAATGCCCTCCGCTGCCGATTTCTATTTGAAGTCGGTTTATTTCCCGGATATAGACGACCCTGTCTTGCTCGAGATCCGGCGCGAAAGGGGTGTCGAACTCATAGCAGAGAACCAACGCTTCGATGATATCCGCCGCTGGAAGCGAGGTGAGCTGATGACAATGGAATATCAGGGAATCTATGTGCCATCGCTGGATCTTCCGCTCGATTTGAACGGAGACGGCGATGAAGATGTGACCTTTGTCAAGAAGACATCCTGGCAGAGCAATACTTACCAGGTCATGATCGGATCCAAATATCTTCTTTCCGGGAAGAATTATGGCCGTCTGATTTATAAGGCCAACACCAATGAACAATATGACCGGCTGTGGGAGGACAAAATGTACCTCTATCCGGTGCCGTATGACGCCATCGTCGTCAACCCGGCTCTGGGGCAGAATCCGGGATGGGAAATGTAAATTAACGCAGTAGAATTATGAAAAAGATTTACAGATTAATGATGCTGCTGGCGCTCTCCGCTCCGGCAGTGGCCGTGTCCTGTAGCAAGGACCCCGGCAAAGAGCAGACAGGGGACAATACGACAGATACGGGAGAAACGCCCTCGGGCCCTCAGAATCCGGGTGAAGCCACCATCATCAACGTCAAGGCTGGAGAAGACCTCCAGGCTGCGCTGGATGGCGCTGCCGTCGGCACCACCGTCCGTGTGCAGGGAGGCGTGACCTTCAAGGGCCAGTTTAAAATGCGGGACGGCGTGCAACTCTCCGGCGGCTGGGATGCCGCCTTCACCAAAGCGGATCCCGATGACAACAAAACCGTTCTGGATGGTAACAATGCCGGCCGGGTCCTGGACCAGAACAAAGACTTTGAGAACCTGACTGTCGTTTCCGGATTCGAGATCAAGAACGGGGCGGAAGAGAATGGTGCCGGTGTCTATATCAAGAAGAACGGCGTTATCGAGAAATGCTACATCCATGACAATACGGCGACCTCCGGAGGCGGTGGCATCCGCATCAACGCCGGGGGCATTTGCCGCGACTGTGAAATCTCTCAGAATACTTCTAATAACAACGGTGGAGGAGCCTATGTCTACGGCACTTTAGAGAATTGTGAAGTCACTTTTAACAAAGCCGATAATAACTGCGGCGGAGGTGCCCAGCTCCATGATGCCGGAACCATTTCTGGCTGCACCTTTGCCCGTAATTCTGCATCCAACGGTGCCGGGATCCGGGTATACGGCAACGGCGGTGTTATTGCCAACTGCCTGATTGCGGCCAATACGAAGTCGGACAAGGGTACCGGAAAGCTCGCAGGAACCGGCCTGACGACCAATGGCAACTGCACCATCATCAACTGCACCATCGTGGCCAACCAAGGCAGCGATGAGGCCTCAACTGGCAATGCGCCCGGATTGTATATAGGTAACGGTGGATCGGATTCACCGGTCTACAACTGCATTGTCTGGGGCAACAAATACCAAGGAAATGCTACCACCGGCCGTCAGGTTAAGGGCACCCGCGTTGGACTGGTAAACAATGCCATCGCAGGCGGTGATGAGACCGATCCGGATGTCATTGTTCTCTCCTATGACGAAACCGATGCGGAAGGAGCTGTCGATCCGATGTTTGTCAGCGTCAAGAACAACGTCTTCCGCCTCAAGGCCGGCTCGCCCCTTGTGGACAAAGGCCTGAGTGATGTGGTGCTGGCTTTCCCGAAGGACTTGGATGGAGAAGCGCGCGTCAGCGGAAATAATGTGGATATCGGTTGTTTTGAATTGCAGCAATAATGAAAGCAATCTTGTGCATGACGGGCTGTGCTCTGGCCCTTGCCCTGTTTTTTTCTTGCAGCAAGGCCCCACAGCAGGAGGCGCCCGATGAAAGGCCAGAACAGGAAGTCCCGGTTGTTTCTGACAATCCGGCCATCCTCTTCGTCCATGAAGGGGAAGACCTTGCGGAAATCCTTGCGGCGCTTCCGGAGGAAGTCCATGAGGTTCGCATCGGCGCCGGCACATTTAAAGGAAACTTTGTGATGAAAGAAGGCGTCATCGTGTCCGGCAGCTGGAACAATGATTTCACCCAGACCATCGATTACCAGCCGCTGCAGTCAACGGAAGGGCTTACAACCATTCTTGATGCGTCCGGAGACGGCGCCGTCCTGACCCAGGAGGATGTTTTTACGACCGAGACCGTCTGGAAGAATCTCAGTCTCAGAAACGGCTGGGTAACGACTGCGGACACGCATGGTTGCGTTCGGCTCAAAGCGGGCGGTGTCCTGGAAAGTTGTGAGGTGGCGTTCAATATCAATGTGGAACCGGGAAACTGTGGCGGTGGTATTTATGCCGATCAAGGCTCCCGCGTGGTTCGCTGTTGGATACATGACAATGGTGGCAGCCGGGGTGGAGGCTGCTTTACCAAAGGCGACCTCGCATACTCGCTCATAGAAAAGAACATCGCGGAGGGATCCGGTCGGGGTGGCGGCATCTCCGTTTTCGGGGCCAATGACAGGGACCACCGGGCGCGAATTTGGAATTGTATCATCCGTGATAACTCTGGTGGCGAGGGCGGCGGCATCCATCTGGAACGCTATGCGACGGTGTATAATTGCCTTGTAACCGGAAATAAAGCCAGCGTGAACGTTGGTGGCATCCAGACAAACGGCTCCTACGGCTGTAACATCATCAACTGCACGGTGGTCGGCAACGAGGATTCTTCGTCCAGTGCATATGCCTCGGGTATCTGCTGCTCCGAGCACGGCGTTCTGATGAACAACGTGGTCTACGGAAACTTCTCTGCCGCACACCCCTCTGCAGAGGCGACACAGATCATTGTCAACAACAAATATCTGTTCTTCTTCAATAATGCCTTTCCGGAAGGACTTCTTCTTCAGAAGGTCTCGCCATGGAAGGCTGAACGTCACGACGATGCTTCCAACGTAGCCTTGAAAGCAGCGGATATGTCGGAGAACTACGCTCCTGCTGCTGGATCAGATTTGATTGACAAAGGATTGGAAGAATTATCTGTCACCGGGCATGAAGATGGTGCCGTCCCTGCCTGGACGGATATGGACCTCGCCGGTGGGAAGCGGCGCATCAGAGCCATCGATATCGGATGCTACGAATATTCTTTATGAAAATGACAAACATTACAATGGCCATTTGGGCCATGATCCTGATTGTATCAGCCTGTGATAGGGTACAACCCGATAATCCCGGGAAGAGAACATCTGCTGAACAGGCTGCTGCAGAGTATCAGGAGCCCATCCGCCCCGGCAATGTGGAAGGAAATCCCTGGTGGAATGGCTACGCCCCCCGCTTTCTCTATGCCCCGGTTTTTAAGTTCAATGAAGTCTCTGGCGCCACTTCTTACCGTGCTTCGATTACTGTAACGCCAATTGAAGGGGAAGCGCAGACCCTGACGCTGGATTGTGCGTCTCCCGAAATCTCTCTCGTGCCCGTGTGGGCGGACATAACACCCGGAAAGGTCCGGATGACCGTTACCGGAATCGGCACCGACGGCCAGCCGGCCGGGCTATCCGGTGTCAAAAGTTTTGTACGAGATGTTCCTTTCAAGGGAAACTATCCCGGTCCGGCACGCGGATATCAAGAAGCGGCCCTGCTGGCGGCCCGGTATACGCATACACTCCCGGCTATCCAGTCCTGGAAAAATTCCCAGGAACCGGATATGAGCTTGGTATTCAACAGTTATCCATGCAAAACCATAGGATCCACCATCAGCATGGAGTGCCTGCTTGCCCAGTTGGATCCTTCCTTGAAGAATGAGGCCATTTCCATCGCCAAGAACGCGGCTTCTTTTCTCATGGCGCAGAGCCGTCCGGCAGGAGACCCGCTTGCCTTTTTCCCGCCTACCTATTATGGTAGCAATTTGACGGCGGCCAGGCCGGAGAATGTGGGACGGACGATGATGATGGAGGCTGTAACGGCTGCCGATGCGTTCCTGGATCTCTATGAGATTACAGGTGAAATGCAGTACAAGATACGTGCGCTCAGCATTGCGGAAACATATCGCAAATTGCAGGCAACAGACGGCTCCTTTCCAATGAAGGTGGACTTCGCCACCGGCGAGCCTTATACAAGTAGTAAGGCTTTGTTGACTCCGCTAATGCTTTTCTGGCAACGGCTGGACCGGGATTATGGTTACAGCCAGTTCCGAGAGGGCCTTGCCAAAGCGGAAGAGTGGATGGATGCCGTGCCTGTCAAGACTTTTGACTGGACCGGACAGTTTGAGGATGTAACCGTGGTCGTTGCTCCGTATTCCAACCTGACCGATTGCACGGCCGCACCGTATGCTTCCTGGATTCTTCATCGGGAGCATCTGACGGAGCAGGCCCTCCGTGATGCACGCGATATGATCCGCCTGTGTGAGGATCAGTTCGTCCATTGGGACGAATACGTTGCGGCCAAATGGAACATCTGCCCGCCTTGCGTGTTTGAGCAATTCCATTACCAGACTCCTGTGGACAACAGCGCCTGCGTCGTAGCGAACGCATGGCTGGACTGGTATCTCGTAACAGGGGATGCTTTGGCGCTGGCCAAAGCCAAAGCACTGATTGATAATATCGTCAATGTGCAGAATATATCTACTTCCGGTGAAATCCCGACCACCTGGGACGAGTATCCTTCACGTGCGGGTCGCAACGGCCCTTGGATCAACTGCACGCTCAATTCAGTGAATACCCTGCTCAGGATGGATCACTTGATGAAACAACAATAAAATTTTAAACTGATATGATTTACACACAACCACAAACCAAAGTCTTGGAGCTTGACTTTGACACCTCCCTCTGCACCAGCACGGGAGCGAACACGAACCAGTATTTTGTATTTGATGAAGAGGAGGACATTTTATGAAAAAGTACACCATTCTTCTTGCGACCATCATTCTTGCATTTGCCGCCTGTAACAAGGAAACCCCGGCCCCAGAAATGCCTGATGCGCCCGATGCGCCCCATGACGCCGTTCCATTTACTTTCCACGCTACGGTGGGTGAACTGACCAGGACGGAAATATCTGAGAATGCTGACGGCAGTGCCGCAGTCCTGTGGAAGGCGACGGACAAAGTCAGCGTCTTTGATGCAGCGGGCAACAACTGCGAGTTTTCCGTTTCAGGCGCCGGCAGTACCGCAACGCTTTCCGGCGAACTGGTCCCTTCCTCAAGCGGGAAATACTATGCCGTATATCCATATGCGTCTTCCTCCACATTGTCCGGGACGACAGTGACGGCAGAAATCCCTTCCGTCCAAAAGGTGAGCGGTCCCGGCTTTGCCGACGGCGCCGTCGTCTCTGCCGCTGTGGTGTCCGAAGAGGCCGCCACATTCTGCAACCTTGCTTCACTGGTCCGGTTTACTGTTCCTGAGGACGTGACGACGCTAAGGAGCGTGACGCTGGCCTCCACAGCCCCGCTTTCGGGTGCACTCGTAATGGATTTTGCCGGCGGCTCTCCTGCGGTGACAAGCGTTCCAGACCACGCAACCACCGTAACAGTGGAGATGGAAGACGGCTCGGCCCTTCCTTCGGGCAACTACTATGCAGCGGTACTGCCCGGCTCCCACAAGCTGACCGTTACCCTGACCGATCAAGACGGGATGACGGCGGAGCGTGCGATGGATGGGGCGAAGGCATTTGTGTCTTCCCATATCCGCAGCATTGGCTCTGTCAAGTCCGATACCTTCGACAATGTCGAGTTCGTGCTGGGCGATGCGGCGGTCTCCGGCGAGACCAAGACGTTGGTCATGAGCGCCAAGATTCCTGCCGGAACTTATACGATGGAGCAGCTGCTGGGCGTGACTTCCTATCCGTACAAGGGCGACAAAGCTATTTATGTGATAGACAATCTGTCCTTTACGGTGGGTTCCACTACGGAGAAGCAGACCATCTCTGTTGCGAAGTCAGACCTTACGGCCCGTCACCTGCTGGTCCGCGAAGGCGATGACCTCCAGGCGGTGCTGGATGCGGCAGAGGCCGGCCTCGACGATGTCTATGTGGGGGCAGGGACCTTCACCGGCGGCTTTACGATGGTTGAGGGAATCAATGTTACGGGCAGCTGGGATGCCGATTTTACGGGGACCATCAACTATGAACCGCTCAAATCCACTTCCGGCATTACCACCATCCTTGACGGCGGCGGCAGCCAGCGGGTTGTCAACCAGGCGGCCGCTTTCACAGAGTCCACCGTGACGATCTGGAAAAACCTGAAGATTCAGAATGGCAAGCGATCTTCAGATAACGGGGCAGGTGTTTATTTGAGGTCTCGAGGAGTTTTGGATGGGTGTGAGATCTGTAACAACTCTGCTTCAGAAGGAACATCTCAAGGCGGCGGCGTGTGGGCAGCGGAGGGTTCATTTGTCCGTAACTGCTGGATTCATGGTAATTTCGCTCAGCATACTGCGGGCGGTATTTATTGCAAAGGACAGTTGACATATTCTCTGATTGAGAATAATAGTGCTCAAGATAATGCCGGTGGAGGTGTACAAATGCACGGTGGCAATGCTGCAGATAATAACAATGGAACGATGTATAATTGTATCGTTCGGCGAAACAGTTCAGCAAATGGGGGAGGAATCCGCTTATACGGGGTGACTCAGGTTGCAAATTGCCTGGTGCTTTCCAATACGGCGACAAGTGACGGTGTGTCCGGTATTCTGGTTAATGGCCAAACATCCATTCTTAACTGTACGCTGGTGAAAAACTATGACGCCGCAACTTCTGCCGGAAATTCCAGCGCCTTGTATTGCAATCAGAACGGAACGATTAAAAACTGTCTCTTTTTTGGCAATTACAGTTCATCCAAAAATGCTGATTCGGCAGTACAACTGTATATTAATCATAGATATACTTGGCTGATGAATAATGCTATTACGGATGGCGGGTTAAAACTTCATGCCCAATATGATCCGAATAATAATGGCCGTAACCAGAATACACAAACGATTCCGGCCGCCTCACCAGGAATCTTTAACAATTATGCTGGGGATGATTATACATTGACCAATAGTGCAACGATGTGTATTGATAAGGGGAATACCAATATCTTAGGCTTCATGACCACGGACTTGGCATATAAGGCACGAAAAGTAAATACGGTAGATATCGGATGTTACGAATACCAGCAGTAGTCTCTTCTTTGGCCCTAGTTGCCTTCCTGCTTCTCCTCCCGGTTTCTTGTGGAAAACCGGGAGGTGGCAGCGGGAATCCTGTGGACCCGCCTGAACAAATGACGGGGCCGACGGTGCGCATCGCGTCGTTCAACATCCGCTTTGCCACGGACAGCGATGTGGGTGTGAAAGCCTGGAGCGCCCGCAAGGAGGCCTGCTCGCAGCTGGTGAAACAGTATGCGTTCGGCGTCTGGGGGCTTCAAGAAGTACTCTCTGTCCAGCAGACCGACCTCAAGGCCCTCCTCCCTCAATACGACTTCTACTTCGTCGGCCGCGATGATGGAACGGCGGGAGAGGCGGTTGGCATCGCGTGGCTCAAAAGCAAATACGAATGTCTTGACAAAGGGCGTTTCTGGCTTTCCCCTACGCCCGATGTGCCGTCGGGCTCAGAGGCATGGGGCGGAATCAGCCGTCATCGCGTGGCCGTTTGGGCGAGGTTCCGGGAAATGTCGTCCGGGAAGAATTTCTACATCTTCTCAACACACCTGGAAGTGGGAGAGGACTATACCGATGTCCGGCTCAAGTCGGCGGAACTGGTTGTGGCGCGTGAAAACCAATTGAACATTTCCGGGCTTCCCGTCTTCATCGTGGGGGATATGAACCCCATCGCTCCGACCGAGAAGGCGATGCGCAAGTTCCGGGAAACGTATATAGATTCGTGGCAGCAGGCGGATATGGACGGGGTCCGGGAAGGACCTGCCGGATCCTTCAATGGCTTTAATCCCGACGTCAATCTGGAAACGCAGTCCAGAAGAGGAGATTACATTTTCTATAAAGGCGATGTGAAACTCGATCGGTACAAGTGTATTGATGACAAGTTCGATGGACAGTATCCTTCTGACCACCTTCCGGTCATGGTGGATGTACAACTTGTAGAGCGTGCTGATGATGAATAAGCGAAACAAGTTTCGCGCCCTCATTATCCTGTTGGGAATGGTTGCGGCTCAGCCCCTTGGGGCATCAGATGACTGGGTGGTCAGTGCAGAGATAAAGCCGGATACCCCTTATTTTGGCATCACTTCCGCCAACGGGACCATCGGAATGGTCTCGTCCCGGGAGCCGTTCCAGTGTGAAAACGTCATCCTGGCCGATGTGTATGACGTCTTCGGCAGGGGCCGGGTGTCCAACTTCCTTCCGCAGGTCAATCCGGTCCATCTGGAAATTACCCTCGATGGCAGCCGGATCACATCTTCCCGGGTGAAGGATTATGTACAGCGAATGGATCTTTCCGACGGCTCGTTTACCGGAGAAATGGATTTCCGGGGCCACCGGCTTTCCTATACGTACCGTGCGCTCCGGTCCTTGCCGGAGGCTATGATGATGGAAGTCAGCATCACGGCGGCGAAAGCCTGTTCGCTCCGGATTGACAACATCCATGCG
>JAEEGI010000648.1_pt1 | contig 98289 bp, 75 predicted proteins | sample 8958751 | NCBI WGS metagenome assembly JAEEGI01 (sample SAMN16246545, study PRJNA631951) | gut metagenome | biome: gut microbiome; feature: rumen; material: KS-attached | host: Bos | place: Iran: Karaj | collected 2018-10 | reverse complement strand
TCCCGTTGAGGAGGGCTGAGCATGAAGGGCTTCATTTCCATCCCCACAGCGGCGGGCACCGCGCTGCTGGGCTATCTGGTGGTGTTCTTCGGGCTGGTGCTGCTGATGGTCGTGCTGCTCGTCATGGGCGCCATCTTCAAGAAAAAGAAAGCCAGGGAGGAAGCTGCCAACGCCATCCCCGCGCCGGACAAGGCCGCGCCCGTGCTGGCGCTGGATAACACGCTACCCAAGGCCAGCGGTACCGCCGGCGAGCTCAAGCTCTACGACACCGATCCGCGGGACGCCGCCATGATCATGGCCATCGTGGCCGACAGTCTGGGCAAGCCCCTCAACGAACTGCGCTTTATTTCCATCAGGGAGGTCAAATAGGATGAAATACAGAGTCACACTGGGAAACCGTGTTTATGAAGTCGAGGTAGAGCAGGGCGAGGCCATGCTGGTGGACGAGTACGAGCTGGCGGCTCCCGCCGCTGCCGCCCCTGCCGCGCCTGCAGCTGCCGCCCCTGTGCCCGCTGCAGCTCCCGCGGCTGCGCCCGCCGCTCCTGCCACCGGCCTTGCCGCCGGAGACGTGGTCAAGAGCCCCATGCCCGGCAACGTCCTGAAAATCAACGTCACCCAGGGCCAGCAGGTCAAGGAGGGCGAGGTGCTGCTGATCCTGGAGGCCATGAAGATGGAGAACGAGATCGTCTCCACCAAGGCCGGCACCGTGGCGCAGATCGTGGTCAGCAAGGGCGCCGTCGTGGAGACGGGAGCTCCTCTGGTCGTGATCGCATAAGGAGGACGCTATGGATATAACTGGTGTCCTGCAAAAGCTGGCAAGCGAGTCCGGCTTTGCTGCCTTCTTCCTCACCGAGGGCGGCTGGAAGAACCTCGTGATGATCCTGATCGCCTTTGCGCTGCTGTATCTGGGCATCGTCAAGAAATTCGAGCCGCTGCTGCTCTGCGGCATCGCCTTTGGCTGCCTGCTGTCCAACCTGAGCTATTTTATCGGCATGGGCGACAACGCCTTGTACCATCCGGAGCTCTGGGCGGCTTTCCTGGATGAAACCAGCCCTGCCTACCATAGCTATGGCGCGATCATGCGCGAGGCCGGTCTGCTGGACTTCTTCTATATCGGCGTAAAGGCCGGTATATACCCCTCGCTGATCTTCCTGGGCGTGGGCGCTATGACGGATTTCGGCCCTCTGCTTGCCAATCCCAAGAGCCTGCTGCTGGGCGCTGCCGCACAGCTGGGCGTGTTCGTGGCCTTCTTCGGCGCGGTGCTGCTGGGCTTCACCGGCCCTCAGGCCGCCTCCATCGGCATCATCGGCGGCGCGGACGGCCCCACGGCCATCTTCCTCACCACCAAGCTGGCGCCGGAGCTCCTGGGTCCCATCGCCATCGCGGCCTACTCCTATATGGCGCTGATCCCCATGATCCAACCGCCCATCATGAAGGCCATGACCACCGATAAGATGCGCAAGGTCAAGATGGTGCAGAGCCGCGAGGTCTCCAAGACCGAGAAGATCATCTTCCCCATCGTGGTCGCCACCTTCGTGATCCTGCTCCTGCCCTCCACCGCGCCTCTGATCGGCTGCCTGATGCTGGGCAATCTGTTCCGTGAGTGCGGCGTGACGGATCGCCTCTCCGATACTGCCCAGAACGCCCTGATGAACATCGTGACCATCTTCCTGGCCACCTCTGTGGGCGCAACCATGGTCGCCCAGAACTTCCTGAACTGGGATACCATCAAGATCGTGGTGCTGGGTCTGGTTGCCTTCGGCATCTCCACCGTGGGCGGCCTTCTCGGCGGCATCATCATGTACAAGACCTCCGGCGGCAAGATCAACCCCCTCATCGGCTCTGCCGGCGTCTCTGCGGTTCCCATGGCCGCCCGTGTCTCTCAGGACGTGGGACGGAAGTACAATAAGAACAATTACCTGCTGATGCACGCCATGGGCCCCAACGTGGCCGGCGTCATCGGCTCCGCCATCGCGGCGGGCTTCCTGCTCTCCGTCTTCGGCTGAGCAGGGGAGAAGTACCGGCGAAAAACGGATATCGAACTCCAAAAGCGGCTCCCCGGGAGCCGCTTTTCCTATGCTATTGAAATCCGTTCCCCTTCGTCCAAGCTGCGCTGCAATTTTATCACATTCCCGGTTCCCGGCTTCCAGAATCGCCCAAGAATCCACTGGACAAAGGAACACCCATATGATACACTTATATTGGAAATGTATAGACAAAAATACCATTAATTGCCAATACGCAGAGGAGGATACGAGCATGAAAACCACCAAACGAGCATGCAGCCTGCTGCTAGCGCTGCTGATGATGGTCAGCCTGCTGCCGGCGCCCGCCCTGGCCGAGCCCGCCCCGGCCTTCACCCTGCAGCCGGAGAGCGGCAGCCACGTCCCGGGGGAGAGCTATCTTCTCACCTGGGAGCTGAACCAGACCCCGGATCGGCTGGAGCTTGTCCGGGAAGAAAATGTCATCCTGAGCGAAGCGAAGGATCTCGGCGGAGATTCTTCGTCGCCTGCGGCTCCTCAGAATGACAGCGGCGAGGACGAACCGGTTCTTGTCCCGGTACAGGAGCTGGAACCGGAGGCCACCAGCCTGGAGCTCACCGCGCCCGAGGAGGAGACGGTGTTCCATCTCCGCGCCTTTTATGGGGAGGAGGAGCTTTTGAGCGACCCCTTCACCGTGACGGAGGATTTGCCTCCCCTGGAAGGGGAGGTGGCTGCGGAGCAGCCGGAGGGGTCTGCCTCCCCGGAAAGGGGAGGTGCCGAGCAAAGCGAGGAGGAGCCGACAGCTCCCCTTGCAGGGGAGCCCACGGATGGCTCTGTAGAGGCCGACGCCCCCGGCGGCCCGTCTGACGGCCCCGAAGAGCCTGTAGAAGCAGACGAGCCGGAGGCTGTGCCCACCGAACCCGTTGCCGACGATCCGAACAGCGTGTTCCAATTCACTACTCAGCCCCAGGACGGCAGCTACAGCGGCTCTACGCTGAAATATCACTGCACTTGGGTCACCAGCTTCACGCCGAAGCGGGTGGAGATCCGCAAGTGGAACAAGAATACCTATAGCTGGGATTATTTCGACGAGGTCACGACGGGGCTGGACGGCAGCGACAGCTATGACTTCCCAGCGGAAAACGGAGAGCATGAATATCATATCCGTGCCTTTTACGGCACTGGGGCGAATGACTACAAAAGCAGCTATTCTTTCACCGTCACAGCGGCGGGCTTGAGCTTCGACACCCAGCCCCAGGACGGCAGCTACAGTGGTTCCACGCTGAAATATCACTGCACCTGGGTCACCAACTTCACGCCAAAGAAGGTGGAGATCTGCGAGTGGAACAAGAACACTTATAGCTGGGATTATTTTGACGAGATCACGACGGGGCTGGACGGCAGCGACAGCTATGACTTCCCAGCGGAAAACGGAGAGCATGAATACCATATCCGTGCCTTTTACGGCACTGGGGCGAAAGACTACAGAAGCAGCTATTCTTTCACCGTCACAGCGGCGGGCCTAAGCTTCTCCACCCAGCCCCAGGACGGCAGCTACAGTGGCTCCACGCTAAAATATCACTGCACCTGGGTCACCAACTTCACACCGAAGAAGGTGGAGATCCGCGAGTGGAACAAGAACACCTATAGCTGGGATTATTTTGACGAGATCACGACGGGGCTGGACGGCAGCGACAGCTATGACTTCCCGGCGATAAACGGAGAGCATGAATACCATGTCCGTGCCTTTTACGGCACTGGGGCGAATGACTACAGAAGCAGCTATTCTTTCACCGTCACAGCGGTGGGCCTGAGCTTCATCACCCAGCCCCAGGACGGTAGCTACGACCCGGCCACGCTGAGCTACATCGCTACCTGGCAGACCAGCTTCACGCCGAAGAGGGTCGAGATCCGCAAGTGGAACAAGAACACCTATAGTTGGGATTATTTTGACAAGATCACGACGGGCTTGTCCACCAACGGCAGCTATGAGTTCCTGGCGGCAAGCGGGGAAAATGAATACCATGTCCGCGCCTTTTACGGCACTGGGGCGAATGACTACAGAAGCAGCTATTCATTCATCGTATCCGATCATGACGTGGTCACCTCCGGCGACTGTGGCTTCATGGATGCAAGTTCTGTGCATTGGAGCTATGCAAACCACACCCTGACCCTCTCCGGCACCGGCTTCACGGGAGATTTCGTCTCTCTCACCGCCGTGCCCTGGAACCATCTGCGCTCCCAGATCACCACCGTGGTGGTGGAGGAGGGCGTTCAGGACGTGGGCGCCTATGCTTTCAAGAACTGCCTCGCCCTGGAGACGGTGTACCTGCCCTCCACGGTCACGAAGATCGGGAACTACGCCTTCGACAATTGCCCGGAGCTGACGGACGTCTGGATCAACATGGGAGAGTCGGACTTTGATGACGTCACCTGGCAGTGGGACGCCAACATGAGCCTGGCCGCCGCCACCCGCCATTTCGCCTGGCGGGCGAAGGGAACCTGCGGCGCGAACCTGACCTGGAGGCTGGTGGATTCCACTCTGATCATCGAGGGCTCCGGGACGATGTACAACTATTCCGAGTCCGCCCGGCCCATGTGGTTCCAATACCGGGACGAGATCACGGCGATCCAGCTCAGCGGCGCTGCCTCCGTCGGCAACTACGCCTTTGCCTACTTCAGCAAGCTGGAGAGCGTGACGATCCCCTCAACGGTCACCCAACTGGGAACCTACGCCTTCAGCGGGTGCACAAAGCTGAAAAGCGTCAGCATCCAGAACGCAAATGTGAACATCCCCAACTATGGCTTCTATAACTGCACGTCGCTGAAGTCCATCACCATCCCCAAGAACGCAAGCACCATCGGCACCGCCGCTTTCTATGGCTGCAGCGCTCTGACGACGGTCAGCTTCCCCAGCGGCAGCGCCCTGAAGACGATCGGCAGCTACGCCTTCCAGAACTGCACGTCCCTCAGTTCCGTCGTACTGCCCAACAGCCTGACCACCATCAATGCCTCTGCGTTCAAAGGCTGCACGGCGCTTACCAAGGTGATCGCCTACAGCGGCACCCAGCTTCAAACCATCGGGGACTCCGCCTTTGAGGGCTGCCGGAAGCTCAGCATCTTCACCATGGCCAGCGGCATCACCAGTATCGGCGCCCGGGCATTCTATAATTGTGTCAGCCTTCCGGAGATCAAGCTGCCCAGCTCTCTCACCAGCCTTGGAAACTACAGCTTCTACGGCTGCACCGGCGCAACCGGCACCATCACCATCCCTGCCGGTGTCACTTCCATTCCCACGGGCTGCTTCCAGAACTGCAGCGGCGTCTATCAGGTGAGCTTCGGTACCCAGATGCAGACCATCTACTCCATGGCCTTTAACGGCTGCACCAAGCTCAAATACGTCTCCTATGACGGCTTCAAGTCCCAGTATCAGCTCATCAGCATCGACAACACCAACACCCCGCTGCTCAATGCCTCCATCCAATATCTTTATATCAGCAGTACCATCCCCAATACCAACATCTACTACGAGATCAACGGCGCTACCGGAGAGCTCTATATCTGCGGCTGGGACGAAATGCCCGGAGGCCAGACCCCCTGGTACGAGTACGGCCAGTACATCACCGAAGTGGAGATCTCCGGCGGCATCACCAAGATCGGGTATGAGAACTTCCGGGGCTGCCCCAACATCACCACCGTCCGCCTGCCCGGTTCTCTCCGGACCGTGGACGACCGGGCCTTCCTGGAATGCATCCGGATCACCGACGTGTACTATGATGGCCTGGCGTCTGACTGGGAGGACATCGACTTCACCACCGGCAACGACCCGCTGCTGAACGCCACGCTCCACACCGGCACTGTGGGCGGGCTCGTGGATGGCACCGACATCTACTGGTCTCTGGACGACGAGGGCACCCTGACCCTCTACTTCGACATGGACTGCGGCGACACCGACCTGCCCGACTTCCAGGACAATCGGGCACAGCCCTGGTATGAATACGCCGATCAGATCTACCGCGTCCGCATCAGCGAGGGCGTGACCAGCATCGGTGACGAGAACTTTACCTACCTGACCCGGCTGGAGGAGGTGGAGATCCCCAGCACCGTCACCCGGATCGGAGCTGCCTTCCCATATTGCTACAGTCTGGAGACCATTGTCCTGCCCGACACGGTGGAGACCCTGGACGGCGGCGTCTTCTGGTACTGCGGCAATTTGGAGACGGTGACCCTGCCCGCCGGCCTCACGGCGATCCCCACCAGCCTCTTCTACGGCTGCGGCACGCTATCCAATGTCTACATGCCCTCTACCGTCACCAACATCGGGAACAACGCTTTCCCCGGCGGCACGGACTTTGCCTCCGTCGGCGACCTGTACTTTGACGGCAGCTCCGCCCAGTGGGCCGCCATCACCAAAGGCACAGGCAACGAAGCACTCAACACCTGCCGCATCCACTTCAACCCGCCGGAGCTGGCCATCGACGAAACCAACTTCCCCGATCCCAACTTCCGCGGCTATGTGGCTACGAACCTGGATACGGATCACAGCGGCTGGCTCACCGACGAGGAGCGCCTGGCCGTGACGCAGATTTCCTGTGGCGCGGAAGACATCGCTTCTCTGCGAGGGATCCAATTCTTCCCTGAGCTGACTTATCTGGACTGCTCCGACAACGAGCTCGACGGCGAGCTGGATCTCACCGGCAATCTGAAGCTGCAGACCGTGATCTGCAGCTACAACAGTGACCTGGATGATCTGAACGTCGAGGGTCTGACGGAGCTGTTCACCCTGTCTTTCTCCGATTGCGAGAACCTGAGCAGCCCGGATCTGAGCACCAACATCGGCCTGCATGTGCTGGACTGCAGCGGCTGCCAGCTCTCCGCCCTGGATCTGAGTGCCAACAGGGAGCTGACGGTGCTGCGCTGCTTCAACAACCATTTGAGTGAGCTGGATCTGAGCGCCCAGACAGAGCTGCGTCAGCTGTACTGCAGCTCAAACGAGTTGGAGACCCTGGACGTCACCGCATGTACCTATCTGTATGCCCTTGACTGCAGCAGCAACGCGCTTCAGACGCTCACACTGGGCGAGCTTCCCGCGTTGAAGGAGCTCTACTGCAACGCAAACTCCCTGGTGTCCCTGGATCTGATTGGCTGCCCACTGCTGCTTACCTGCGTCACGGACGAGAGCTCCAGCTATACGGAGACCCCGGGCTACTGTGAGTACAGGCTGGGCGAATTTGTCCTCCGCGCGGACAAGAGCCTGCTCTTCATCACCGACCACGACGGCATCCCCGTGGACGCCGCGCACTTCCCCGATCCCGCTTTCCGCGCCTATGTGGCGGAGAACCTGGATCTTAACCGCAACGGCTGGCTCAAGGACGATGAGATCGAAGCTGCTACCGCCATCTACTGCCAGGAGCAGGGTGTTGCCTCCCTGACCGGCATCGCATACTTCCCCAATCTGGAGACGCTGGATTGCGGCTACAACGCGCTCACCGGCTCCCTGGATCTGACCACCAATCCAAAGCTCAAAACGATTGGGCTGGACTGCAACGAGCTGGATGAGCTGAACGTAGACGGCCTCACAGAGCTGGAAAGCCTCTCCGTCATGGGCAACCTCAATCTTGGTAGCTTGGATCTAAGCAGCAACACGGCCCTCCAGATACTGGACTGCGGCGAGTGCGGTCTGACCGCGCTGGATCTCAGCGCCAATACCGAGCTGGTGGAGCTGTACTGCCACGGAAACGAGCTGACAGCGTTGGATCTCAGCGCTCAGTCGAAGCTGCAGCATCTGGAGTGCTACGAAAATCAGCTCCAGAGCCTGGATCTCAGCAACAATCCGCTGCTGACCTTTGTTGATTGCTACAGCAACCAGCTCCAGAGCCTGAACCTGGGCGTACAGACTGCCCTCAAGGAGCTCTACTGCGACAGCAATCAGCTGACCAGCCTGGATCTGACGCGCTGCCCCTGGCTGCTGGACTGCGTGGTCAATGAGGCAGCGACAAAAGACGACGGTGGCACCTATTATGACTTCTTCATCGGCGATGCAGTCCTCCGTGTGGATAAGACTGTGGTCATCGTCACCGAACACGACGGTATCCCGGTGGACGAGGCGCATTTCCCGGACGCAGCCTTCCGCGCCTACGTGGCATCCAACTGCGACACGGATCACGACGGCTGGCTGACCGATGCGGAGCGGGAAGCCGTCACCGTCCTGTACCTTGGCAACAAGGGGATAGGCTCCCTCCAGGGGATCCAGTATTTCACGGAGCTGGATTATCTGGAGTGTTACCGGAACAACCTGAGCGAGCTGGATCTGAGCGGCAATACCAAGCTCAGCTACCTCTGCGCCTACGGCAACCCCCTCACTGAGCTGGACCTGACGGCCAACACCGTGCTGAACATGCTGGAGATGTCCAATACGCCCAGCCTCACCACCCTGCACGTGGCTGGATTGCCGTATCTGGATTACATTGACGTGTCCCGCTGCGGCCTGACAGAGCTGGACGTCACCGGCTGCCCGCTGTATTATCTGGAGTGCGAGTATAATCCCCTTACGTCCCTGACTCTGGGAGAAAAGCCCGATCTGACCTATATGGAGTGCCACCATGCCAATCTGACGGAGCTTGACATCAGCCAATGCCCCATGCTGAAGGACGCTTATCTGAATGGGACGCGGAGCGATGAGGAGGACTACGTTTCCTACGACAGCGGCGACGCCTGGCTTGCCATTGACGAGGGCGTGAACGTCACTGCCACAACCTACGTCCCCGGGGACATGAACGGCGACGGGAAGGTGAACTCCATGGACGTGGCGCTGTTGGCCACCTATGTCAAAGCCCGCGGCAAGGGCGTTGCGCTGGTCCCCGGCGCCGGCGATGTGAATGGCGACGGGAAGGTGAACGCAACAGACGTGGCGCTGCTGGCCACTTATGTCAAGGCCCGCGGCAAGGATGTTGTACTGCACTGATCGAGAAGAGAACGAAAACACGTCCCGGTAAACCAAAACGAAAAAACAGCCCCGTTTCGGCGTGCCGAAACGGGGCTATAAATCATGAAGGAGAATCCCTCCGGCGGAAGCCGGAGGGATTCCTGCGTGTTATAGGATAGGGGAGGGGTTCAGCGGATCTTGCGGCCCTCCAGGTAGTAGCGCTTCTCCCGGCTGTGACCCATGGAGAAGGTCTTGCGGGGCAGGGCGCCGTCCCGGATGACGCCGCGGAAGAGCTGACTCTTCTCCATGGCGGGAAGCAGGAAGCCGATGGCCTTGTCCTGCTTGGCCAGGGAGATCAGCGCGTCATCGTCATGGATATAGTCGATCTCGCCGGGGTTCTCCTTCAGGTACTTGTCCAGGAAGCCCTGCAACACGCCCACGGCCAGCTCGCTCCTGGCGGGATCAAGGGTGACAGTGCCGCAGGCTTCGCCGCTGTACCACTTGACCTCATAGCCTTCCGGTGCGCAGTAGTCCTGCAGCGCGGCCAGCAGCTTCTCGGGCTCGGTGTTCACGATGACCCGGTGGATGGGCTCGAAGACCTGGGCCTCGTCGTGGATGTTTTCCAGCTCCACCAGCGCCCAGCGGGAGGGATGATTGCTCAGATCTTCGCCGGGATGGGCGGCCTTCAACTCCTCGTAGCAGCTCTTGGCAGTAGCCAGGGAGTGGTTTCCGTCGCCAACGGCAAAGACCATGGGCACCCCGGGGAGACCCACATACTTCTCGTCCACATGCTCGCAGTACTCCGTAAGGGCGGCGTCGAAGGCTCTGGCGTCCTCATCGGCCACCAGCCAGCCGCGGATGCGGCCGCCGCCCTCCATCAGATCGAAGTCATAGAGCTTCTGCATGCTGTCCTTCCTGGCGGCAACTGGCTCGATGAGCTTTTTCTCATGGTCGTCGCAGAGCATGAGGATGTGGGGCAGCTCAATGGGAGCGTTGCGGCGCACGCGCTGACGGGGCGGGATGCGCTCGGTCACGGTCTTTTCCGTGGCGCGGATGGCGGAGGTGGAGCCGGGGCGGTAGTCATAAGCGTCCAGATCCAGCTTGCCGATGAGGCCCTTGCGGATCGTGCCGTTTTCCAGCGTGCGCTCCACATAGACATAGCTCTCGGGATAGGCGGCGAACACGCCCTGCTCCATGTAGTCCTGCATGGTGCGGTTGATCTGGGCGATGTGAGCCGCCTCGCCCTCGGAGCCCAGCTCGGCCTCGGGCAGGATCAGATGAATGGTGGAGGGGGCGTCGCCGGCCTTCTCCCGCACCCGATCCCAGTAGGCCTGATCCGAGGTGAACTGGTCGCAGGCGATGACCGCCCACTTTTCCATATCGGCGTCTTTGGGGAGCAGGATCTCGGCGGGCTGAAAAATATTCTTGTTCATGGTCGATCTCCCGCGCAAGGCTTACTTGCTGTATTCCTTGATGATCTCCACGATCTCCTGACCGATGCGGGCCTGGGCCTCAACGGTGGCGGCGCCGATGTGCGGCGTGCAGGAGACATGGGGGTGAGAGTACAGGGCGGAGTTGGTGGTGGGCTCGCTTGCCCAGACGTCCAGACCGGCGGCGCGAACCTTGCCGGACTCCAGAGCGGCCAGCAGAGCGTCCTCGTCCACGTTGCCGCCGCGGGAGGTGTTGATGATGACAACGCCGTCCTTCATCTTGGCGATGGACTCGGCATTGACGATGGGGGACTCGGCAAAGGGCGCGTGGACGGAGATGAAATCGGACTTTTCAAGCAGCTCGTCCAGGGAGACGTAAGGCACGCCGTCACGGGCGACGGTGCCCGGCTCATGGTGCACGCCGTAGGCCATGATGTTCATGCCGATGGCCTTGGCGATGCGGCCCAGAGTGGCGCCGATGCGGCCATAGCCGATGATGCCCAGGGTCTTGCCGTTGAGCTCAAAGCCCTTGCCATAGGACTTCTTCTCCCAGAGACCGCTGCGCATGGTGTAGCCGGCGTGAGAGATGTAGCGGGCGCAGGAGAGCATGTGTGCCAGCGCCAGCTCCGCCACGGACTCGGAAGAGGCCAGCGGGGTGTTGCGCACGGCGATCTCGCAGTCAGCCGCGTGACCGACGTCGATGTTGTCCACGCCGACGCCGCCGCGGATGATGAGCTTCAGGCGGCCCTTGGCAGCCTCGTCGATCTGAGCGGCGCGAACCTTGGTCTTGGAGCGGACGACAACAGCGTCAAAGTCCCGCAGGGCGGCGCCCAACTGGTCGGGCTCATAGAACTGCTCCACGACCTCATGACCCATCTCGCGCAGCTGCGCCAGGGCCTTCTTATCCATACCGTCGGTAACCAGAATACGCATAATAATAAACCTCCTGATTTATGATGTGATGAGAATACAGAGTGAATTACTGGCGCTCGGCCTCGAACTTCTTCAGGAACTCGACCAGGGCGACCACGCCTTCCTTGGGCATGGCGTTGTAGATGCTGGCGCGCAGGCCGCCAACGCTCTTGTGACCCTTCAGGTTGTCGTAGCCGGCGGCCTTGGTGGCCTTCACGACCTCGGCGTCCAGATCGGCGCTCTCAGTGACGAAGGGGACGTTCATCAGGCTGCGGAACTCCTTGTCCACAGTGCCGCGGAACATCTTGGACTCGTCCAGGAAGTCGTAGAGGATCTTGGCCTTCTCCTCGTTGCGGCGGGCCATCTCTTCCAGACCGCCAATGCTCTTGAGGTACTTGAAGACCTTGCCGCAGCAGTAGATCGCCCAGCAGTTGGGGGTGTTGTACATGGAGCCGTTCTTGTCCTGAATGTCGTAGCGCATGTAAACGGGAACCTTGGGATCCAGATCCTCGCGGATCAGATCCTCGCGGATGATGACCACGCTCATGCCGGCGGGGCCCACGTTCTTCTGCACGCCGGCGTAGATCATGCCGTAGTCAGCCACGTTGCAGGGCTTGGAGAGGAACATGGAGCTCTGGTCGGAGACCAGGATGTGCCCCTTGGTGTTGGGGAGCTGCTGGTAGGTCAGGCCGTGGATGGTCTCATTCTCGCAGATATAGACGTAATCGGTATCCTCGGGAATGTCCAGATCGGAGCAGTCGGGGATATAGCTGAAGTTGCGATCCTTGGAGCTGGCGGCGACGATGACTTCGCCGTACTTCTTCGCCTCGGCGATGGCCTTCTTGGACCAGGCGCCGGTCTCGATATAGACGGCCTTGCCGTTCTTCATCAGGTTCAGGGGAATGGCGGCAAACTGCAGCGTGGCGCCGCCTTGCATGAACAGAATCCGATAGTTATCGGGGATGTGCATCAGGTCGCGCAGATCCTGTACGGCCTCGTCCACGATCTGCTGGAAGACCTTGGAGCGGTGAGACATTTCCATGACGCACATGCCGCTGCCGCGGTAGTTCATCATCTCGTCCCGGATCTCCTCCAGGACAGGCTCCGGCATCATAGCGGGGCCGGCGGAAAAGTTGTAGGTTCTGCCGTAATTCATGGGTGTTCCTCCTGTAAAAAATAATAAGGTACTGATTTATCTGCACGGCGCGCTGCGCCGAAGCATACAAAGAAGGGGAGAGACTGCAGCCGGGCAAAGAAAAAAGAGACAAAAAGACCCCTTGATCCTTTTGCCTCCGTCCTGACCTGAGAGATTCCCTTCCGCCCGCAGGCTTCCGGTTGCCCCTTTGGTGTGCGCCACAGGCGCACTTTCCGAAGTGTCGTCCGGATCCGATCCTTTTGCCTGAGAGTTTTTGCATTCCCCTTCGGCGCCGCGCAATGCGATCTCTCTCGGAATCCTTCAACCGACCATAATTCTGTTTCCGCCCAGCATAATAAGTGCAACTGAACCAAAAAATGCAGAATTCTCTCTTTGGATTTCGTACAAAAAGAGTATAACATCCCACCTGTGCAAAGTCAAGAGCGGAATGCTCCTGCAGGAAAGAGGAAAAGCAACTGCACTGTGTTATTCGGGAAGACAGCTTTGTCTGGGATCGGAGAAAGCTGCCAGCGCTTCAGCCGAAAAACAAAAAGAGAGAGGACGGAAAGCGTTTCTGAGGGGGAAGAGAACGGGAAACTTATCAAATTGCATATGGCATGCAGAAAAGCAGTGCTCTTTTTTTCAGAATCGTAGAATCTTTACACAATTTAATGAAATAACTTGACAAAGTAACTCGATTTGACTAATATGTTAATGTAAGAAAGAATGGACAGAGGAAGTTCTGAAGCCATTCTGAATGAGTGGAAAAGAAAGCATTTGAACTGTACTGCGATATATAAAGGAGGCCGCGAAATGAAAAAGAAGTACATGCGATTTCTTTCGACGCTTCTCACACTGGTGATATTTTTGTCTATCTCCCCGGTCGGCTATGCCTGGGGCGGAGGGATCGGAATAGGCGGCGATTGGGATCGCGAAATAGGTGAGGACGAGGTTCGTGATTTTGACGTAGATGTGGATGAAACTGCGCCGGAAGAGTACGATTACTTCTCTACTTTTGACCAGGAGAGCGGAATCAATGTGACCGTGGAAGCTCCAATGGGCGCGCTGCCTTTGCTGGCAGAAGTGCGCGTGGAGCCCGTGGATCCGGAAGCTGTCCGCGAAGCGGTAGACAGCGTGACGGGGGGCGAGCGCGAGATCCTGCTGGCCATGGACATTTCCTTCTGGCTGGAGGATGACGAGATCGAGCCGGAGGAGCCGGTGCGCGTGAAGATTGCCGCACCCGAACTGGAGGGGAAGGAGAACCTGACAGTAGTGCACATCCCCGACAATGAGGAACCGGAGACCCTTGATCTGATCCCGGAGGAAGAGCTGAGCTTCCAGCTTGGCACGAACGAGATCGCCTTCTCGTCCGGCTCCTTCTCCGTCTACGCGGTGGTAGAGGATCCCGTCATTGTACCCGAGTCCCGCGTTACTGTGAATTTCATCAACCCGCATCTCGAGGGGGAGAACAAGATCGTCGCTACCGTGTATGTGAAGAATAGCGACGATGATGTAGCCCTGGAGCAAATTGTCTACGACCCCGGCATCGGGGAAGTTCTTCCCGCAGGCTCCAATCTGATGTTCCGCGGTTGGAGTATCAACAGGGCGGATGCCAACCCGGATGATGGGAACCCTGATACGCCAAACGTCTATGGCCCGGACTACGACTCCAATACCAAGGTCTACACGGTGGAGGAGATCCGGGACTACCTGAAGGGAATTGAGATCAGGGAAGGCGACGTGGTGGAAATCTATGCCATGATCTTCAAGAAAGCCACGATCAAGTACATCGGCTATAACGAGGATCTGTCCATGGGCGCCTTTGCGGTGCTGCGCGCCCTGAATGAGGAGAGCGCTCCGTATACAGTCAGCATGGCCTTCACCCCCGGCGCGGAGCAGAACTTCGAGGGCTGGATGATCTACGACGCCAACCAGATCGACAATATCGTCTCGGCGACCTATCATGGCACAGAGATCCCCAAGCCCTTTTCTCCGGCCGGCTCCGAGAACCCCACTGTGTTCCCCAACGACACAATTCTGCAGGTGAAGGGCGACGTGACGCTGTCCGTCAGTACGCCCTCCGGCCACTGGCTGGTTTTCGATGAAAATGGCCATGGTGCCACCTACAATGCGCCTTTATTCATCAAGGGTGGCAAAACGACTTCCTGTCCGGAGCTTGCCAAGCCCGAGAACATGAAGCGCGTGGGCTATACCTTCGGCGGCTGGTACAAGGATGCCGCCTGCACCGCTGGACAGGAGTTCACTTTCGGCGGAGAGCTGGAGGCCAACACCACCATTTACGCCAAGTGGACGGAGGTAACTTCCGGGAATTACACCGTCATCATCTGGACCCAAAATCTTTCCGCCACCGGCTATGACTATCAGGAAGGCATTGTCCTCTCCGGCACCCCCGGCACCACCATCAATACTGTTACCTCCGCCGGCACAGGCGACAACCGTTATGCCAGAGTGAACGGTGTAAACAAGCAGTATACCGGCTTCCACCTGGATACCTATGATACGAACGTCACCATCAATCCGGAGGGCAATGCGATTGTCAACGTGTATTACAACCGGAACTCTTATACGCTGACGTTCAGACGTTATGAGAACTCTGGCACGGTATATAAAACCATTACTGCGCTGTACCAGCAGCCTATCGGCGACAATTTCCCGATTTCAGTAAACGGGGATGAAACCTATAGATGGGAGCCGCATAACAGTTCTACGTTCAATCAGGTTTTGGTTTATATCGACGTCATGCCCGCCGAAAACATCACATTTACCCGAGACAGCTCGAGCGCCGGAACGAAGTATATGGAGCTCTATGTCGAAGCGCTTCCCGGACAGACGGCGGACCGAACCTGGAACGGCAAGAACTTTGTGAAACATGGGAAGACGATCCCCGCAAAATACAACTTCTTTACGGAAGCCGAAGACTTCCTGAGCTTGAATGGTTTTGACAAATACGGTTCCGATCCTGCGTTCTCCAATGGCCGGGCATATGTCAACAACGGGGGGACGATTCGTTTCTACTATACCAGAAAGCTGTACACGATCACGTACATGGACGGTATCTATGTGGACGGCTACGGCAACCCGATCAATGAGCCGAACCGCGGCCAGCTGGACCAGCGCACCAATATCCAGTACATGGCGGATATCAGCTCCTTCAACAAGGGCGGCGGCGACTATTACGAGCCCACATACAACGGCTTCGTTTTTGCCGGCTGGTATCTGGACAAGGCCTGCACCGTCCCCTGCACCTTCAACACCATGCCCCAGGACGGCGTCACGGTCTATGCCAAGTGGGTCCAGGTCCAGTTCCGCGTGTTCCTCCACCCCATGGTGCCCGAGAGCGACAATTCGCTGAACTGGGGCGCTGAGAACGTGGAAATGACCAGGCTGGTGTCCAACGGCGAGAAGATCAGTCTTCCCAAAGACGGCAAGCGGCTGGATTACGAGTTCGTCGGCTGGTATCTGGATCCCGAATACAGCAATGTGTTCAACGCCGATTTGATCGCCCTGACCACCGGCTATGTGAAGACGCCCTATGACAAGACCGTGGATATGACCACGCCGATGAACAAATACGGCCTGGGTGCCACGGAGAATGAGGATCTGGAGCTCTTCTGGGTCAACAACAAGCTGGATCTCTACGGCAAGTGGAAGGCCAAGATCGAAGGCGCTCCCGGCGTCACTGTGATTTATGACGTGGGCGAGGGCAGCGGGGATATCATTGACCCGAACTTCTACGAGGATAACACCAAGGCTGTGGCTCAGGAGGCCTGCCAGCCTCCCAAAGTGGCGGAGGGCAAACGTGCGCTGCAGTTCCTGTACTGGATCGTCCAGCGTTGGGACGGCACCGCCTTCGTGGATGAGCTGAAGGACGGCAAGCCTTTGAGCGTCTACCCGGGCGACAACTTCCTGGTGCTTCTCACCAACGCCCGCGAAGAGACCATAGCCAACCCCACCGATCCCAATGTGACCAAGACCTATACCATTCAGCTTCGCGCCGTGTACGGCCCGGTGGATGCCCCCACCCCCACCTACATCACATGGTATTCCAACGTCTATGACTTGAATGGCCAGGAATTGGCAGATGTGGAGAATCTGATGACCCATCCCGAAATCACGGAGGGAGACGACACAATCGGCTTCACGGCAGGTCGCGGCTACTTTATCACCTCCACCGATGTCCAGATCAACAAAGAGATTCCCATTCCCGCACCGCAGACCTTCAGCTATCCCGGCTATCGCTTCCTGGGCTGGGGCCGTGTTGACGTCCAGCAGACAGACGATGGCGAGGCGTCTGAACCGGGCAGAGGACCCTCCGGCATCACAGATCCCGCAGATCTGAACGATGAGAATCTCTTCCTCAAGTGGGTGGAGGACGATGAGGGCGGCCACTACGAGGCCAAGGATCCCAATGCTAGAGCCGAGGAGGTCTGGGTTCCTGTTACAGCAGTTGCTGCGGACGAGGACAATCCGTACCAGGATTTGTACGCAGTTTGGGCGGCAGAGTTCTACGTGTACCATTCCGGCGTGGCGGACGGCGCGCTGGAGACGGTGCTTCTCACCAGAGCCAACGGCACCTATGACCTGACCCAGCATTTGGGCGGCGCAGGTCTGAGCCGTGCGGGAGAAACGCCGACTGTTCTGTACGGTGGCTACTACGTGGCCAAGGAGGGCGGCTTCACACCTCCTGCTGCTGTGGATGGCGTAATTCCCGCCTACGACGGCACCAACTGGATCTGGGTAGACGGCGAGACCCAGAACGGCATGGAGATGCATCCTCAGGCCGGTGTAACCTACTACATCAAGGAGGTTCCCGCCGACAAGTACCTGCAGCCCTATTTCCACTACACCTATAAGAAGATTGACTCCAACCCGATCGTCACCGCTTGGCTGATCTCCGACATCGACGATGAGAACTACACCGAATCCGGCTTCGTATTCGTAGATACGAATAACGGGAAAGCAAACATTTGTAAGTCTCTGTCGGTGACTGCCCAGACCAGCGGCAATACCATCAAGCTCACGCCTATGCGAGTCTTTGGCGTTAATAATTCTGGCTTCTTGACCTATCGCCGTGTCATGGATAACTATGTCGGTCTTGCGTACAATAAGGCAGGAGATACATTTGGCGATAACGTTGCTGTATTCCAGTACTGGGTCACACCTGACGGACTGATCGTAACCGGCACCACCTCCCGTGTTTACACCGGTACGGCGGCCAAGGCAACTATTGGTTCCACGGATACTAAAGGGAGCTCCTCGATTGCCGTTTTCGGAAAAAATTCTTTGGATGTACCCGCGGCAGATAGTCAGAACCCAGCGGCTGGAAACTGAAAGAGGTGAATGACGATGGATAAAAGAATTGGTTTTAATCCCCTCATCTTACTGGGAGATAATCCTGGCGGAGATTCCGTAATCGGCGGCGGTAGCGTCCATGGCGGCGAGAACCAGCCAACTGCGATGTCTTTTGAAAAATGGTTGAACTCTGAATGGCGCGAAGATCTTATTCTTGACGGGACTGTCGATATAAAGGATTACGCGACATGGTGGGAGAGTTGGGGATTTGATATGAATCTTTGGTCTCAGTTGAACCCCAATGATCCATGGCCTTTTGACGACTAAGAATTAATCCCGAGTAAATTAATTGAACAGCGCGGAGAACGATCTCCGCGCTGTTTTCTCGTTTTGTATCTCCCACTTGTACTTCTCAAGGGAAAATGCTATACTGTAGGAGCAAGCATAGAGAACGCCCCGGAAAGAAGGTCGCAAGATGTCACAGGTATATGAAATGTCAATCGCGGGGCAGTCGCTTCGATACACCTTTCTGTACCCGCAGACGCGTTACTTCCTCCGTCCGCTGCCTCACCGCGTGGAGGGAGAGGGTTGCGACATTGCTGTGACGCCGGAAAAAATTGAACTGGGGCGAAACTTTCTTGAGCCCGGTTCGTCAGACACCTATGTGGAGTATCGCTGCCTGATCGAGCTCACAGCGCGGCGGCTGCTGCGTGGCGGCGGGTGCATTTTTCATGCGGTGGCCTTCTTCTGGAAGGAGCGCGCCTGGCTGCTGACCGCGTCCAGCGGGGTGGGAAAGACCACCCAGTTTCTCAATTGGCAGCGTCTGCACCCGGAGGAGATCACGGTGATCTCCGGCGACATGCCCGCCCTTGAGACCAGGGAGAACGGCGCGGTCTGGGTGCATCCCAGCTCCTGGAACGGGAAGGAGAACCTGTCTTCCCGCATTTCCGCGCCTCTCGGCGGCATCGTGCTGCTTGAGCAGGGGAAAGAGAATTGCATTACCCCGCTTTTGCCGCGGGATGGCGTGCTGCCTTTGCTGCAGCAGTTTATGGCGCTGCCCGAGACGGAAGGGGAGCTGCTGGCGATGGCTGCGCTGCTGGAGCGAATGCTGCGGACGGCTCCGGCCTGGAAGCTGGTTAACCTGGGAGACGACGCCTCCACAGAGCTGCTTCGCAATACGCTGCTGGCCGATTTGAAGGAAAGGGGAGAGGCTTGATGGATCGCTATGTGACAAGGCCCGGTGTGGTGCTGACCTCGATCTGCGACGAATATATGCTGCTTGCGGCGAAGGCCGCCCGGGAGCATTGTCCGTACATGACCCAGCTCAATGAAAGCTCCGCCTTTTTATGGAGACGCCTGGAGCAGGGTGCGGATCCTGGTGCGCTGGAGCAAGCCGTTTCAGAGGAATATGAGCTGGCGGATCCCGCGGAGGCGCGGGAGGCGATTCGCGGCTTTTTAGATCAAATGCTGCAGCTTGGCTACTTGCTGCGGGAAGGAGAAGAACATGAAGAATAAGAAAATGCTGTTGATCTGCGGAGCAGCCCTGCTGGTGCTGGCTGTCGTGCTGCTGATCGTTTTCCTTGGCGGCTCAGGGGACAAGGAGGAGCCCGGCGAGGAGGAAGCAACAACGCCTGTGGAGGATGTCCAGCCCACGGAAACTGTGCAGGATGGGGAAAAGGAGCTCGCCGACGGTTCCGAGGAGGAGAGCACCGAATCGGCTCAGCTCATTGAGAGCGAGGGCGACCTGATCATCACCATCCCCGATGACGAGGAATCCGACGGATTCTGATTGCCGGATGGACAGCACGGAAAGGCTTTTTTTAGAGGCGCTGCGCTGCGGCGTCGCCGGACAGCCAGTCCCCTGGACGGAGGAGCCGGACGGAGCCACGCAAATCGCGCTCTTTCGCCTGGCAAGAGCCCAGGCGCTGCAGCCGGTGATCGCACATACGATTTCCGGCTGCCCTGCCATGGGGGACTCCCGGGCATTTAGCGCCTTGAAACGCGAGGCGCGGGCAGTTACCGTTCACCAGGCGACCCGCACGGCGGAGTTTTTGCTGCTATTGCGAGAGCTTGAGGCGCGTGGCCTGCGTCCCGCGGTGTTCAAAGGCGCCGTATGCCGGAGCCTGTACCCGGAACCGGAGCAGCGCCCCTCCTCGGACGAGGATATTCTGATCGCGTCGGAGGATTTTCCGGCATATCACAAAGCACTGTTGGACTGCGGGCTGCAGCTTCTGCGCACGGAGGAGCCTTTGACGGATCCTGACGAGGTCACCTATGTGGATCCGGATCGGGATCTGTATCTGGAGCTGCACCTGCGGCTTTTCCCGTCGGACTCCGCCGCCTATGGGGACTGCAACCGCTTCCTGGAGGGGGCCCTGTCCCGCAGGGTGCGGGTGAGCGTTTACGGGCAGACGCTGGAGACCCTTCATCCCACGGATCATTTGCTGTTTCTGCTCTGCCATGCCTACAAGCACATTCTGCACGGCGGCGTCGGGATTCGGCAGATCTGCGATCTGTGCCTCTTCGCCCGGCGGTATAAGGCGGAGATCGACTGGGGCCGCGTGCGCCGCGCTGCGGAGGAGCTGAAAATCGAGACCCTGTCCGCGGCCTTTTTCCGCATAGGCGAGCGGCATCTGGGGATTCCCGGACCGAAGGCCTTTGCGGATCTTAAACCTGACGAGGAGCCGCTTTTGCACGACTGCCTGACCGGCGGCCTTTACGGTGCGGACGATCCCGATCGCCTCCACAGCAGCAATCTGACCTTGGAGGCAATTGCGGCGCAGAAGCAGGGGAGACGCCGGCGCGGTCTTGTCAAGGCGCTGTTCCCCTCCGCGGCCACCTTGTCCGGGCGCTTTCCGTATCTTTATAAGCGCCCCTGGCTGCTTCCGGTGGCCTGGACGCAGCGCATTTGGGGCTACCTGCGTGAAAGGCGTGCGCCTTCCAATACCCTGCGGATCGGGGAGGAGCGCATCGAACTTCTGCGGCAGTACCGACTGTTGGACTGATTGTGGCGCAAGGATGCATTTTCGAATCATAACAAGCGCAATGCGCTCAAATTTTGCACGAGCCGTTGCGCTTGCTTTGCGATGACAAATTGACAGCCCTTGAAGCGTGATATTTTGGATAAAAAGACGATGCTAACTACGAAAAAATACAATTGACATCTTGAAAAAAGTGTGTAAAATATAGAGTGTATGAGTATAGGTGGAGTAGTGTGTACTCCGCCCTGTCGACTACATATTGTATTCCGTAATCAAGTGGGTGCACAAGCGCCCGTTTCAAGGAGGTAGCAAGCATGAGCAAGAGAATGACCAAAGTTCTCTCGATGATCCTCACGCTGGTGATGTTCCTGTCCGTGTCCACCCCGGCCTTCGCCTGGGGCAACATCGGCATTGGAGACGGCTGGGATCGAGACATCGGCGAGGACGAAGTGCGCGACTTTGACGTCGATGTCGAAGAAGGGGAAGAGGAGTATGACTACTTCTCGACCTTTGACGAGGAGACCGGCATCAATGTCACGGTTGAGGCGCCCCTGGGCGCCCTGCCTACGCTGGCCGAGGTTCGCGTGGAGCCCGTTGACACCGAATCGGTTCGCGACGCGGTGGACGGCCTGGTCGAGGGCGAGCATCAGATCCTGGTCGCCATGGATATTTCCTTCTGGCTGGATGACGTTGAGATCGAGCCGGAGGAACCCGTGCGCGTGCGCATCGCTGCCCCCGAGCTGGAGGGCAGAAGCGACCTGACCGTGGTGCACATCCCCGACGAGGATGAGCCCGAGACCATGGAGCTCATCACCGACGAGGATGAGCTGAAGTTCGAGCTGGCCACCAACGAGGTCTGCTTCGAGTCCGGCGACTTCTCCGTGTACGCCGTCATCGGTGGTAATGAACCGGATGAGAACGCCCGTCTGCAGGTGCGCTTCTTCCACCATGACAACGATACCGAGCCGGTCTACTCCGTTTACGTGACCCAGCGTGACGTGGAGATCCTCGGCAACATCATCGAGGACCCCAACGTCCCCGAGGTCAGCGGCAACGAGCTGTTCTGCGGCTGGTCTGTCGGCAAAGATTACACCGCGGAGGACGTGGACGGTAAGCACACCATCGACTTCATCCGCGGCGAGGTCAAGAAGTATCTGCAGACTCACGACATCCACGAGGGCGACACCTTCGACGTCTACGCCATGGTGTTCCATTACTTCAACGTGGCCTATGTGGATGAGAACATGGAGACCACCCTGGCCACCGACGTGTACTACTCCAAGGAGGACTCCTACGAGATCAACGTCCAGCTGACCTATGCCCCCTATGAGCAGGGTTACCGCTTCCAGGGCTGGCAGAAGGACGACGGCGACGATACGATCTATGAGAACGGCAGCACCACCACCGTCACCAAGCCGGTCACCAAGATCCACGCCATCGTGCAGCAGGGATACTGGCTGAGCTTTGAGGAGAACCCGGGTGATCATTACAAGGGCGCCTCCTACGTGCCTCCCGTGTTCTGCCCCAACGGCGTGATCCCCGCGGACGCCATGCCTGACGACCCCACCCTGAACGGCTACCATCTGGGCGACAGCAGCGGCAAGTGGTTCACGACCTTCACCAAGGGCTCCACCGCCGCGGAGGACGTCTGGGCCAATCCCTTCAGCTTCTCCGGCACCCTCACCCAGGACACCACGGTCTACGCCAAGTGGCTCCTGGACGATGAGGTGAACTACACCATCATCGTCTGGCGTCAGAGCATCGACGACGACAAGGCCGCCGCCGACAGCGCCAAGACCTATGACTACGCCTTTGCGGTCACCAAGCAGGTCGCGCCCAACACCCCGGTCGCCGATCTGATCAATACCAATACCGCCGGCCTGGCTTACTACACCACCCTTAGCGGCAAGAATATCAGTGTGGATGGCGAGATCCAGAGGTTCTTCGGTTTCACCTACAATGAGACCAAGGGCGTCTCCTCCAAGGATACCGTGGTGAAGCCCGACGGCACCACCGTCGTCAACCTGTACTATGACCGCGACCTCTGCACCATCCGCTTCATGGCGCAGACGTACACGGCCGTCAGCGGCCATCCCAGCACTTATTCGGGCTCCCCGGTGTATTTCATCATTTATAATAATGAATATTGCCCGATCCGGTATTATGGTAGCTATTCCAACAATGTCTACGTTCCTACCACAGATAGCTATAATACGACTTCCACCCAGTACGCGGTCGTCGACGGCGAGTGGTATCAATTGAGCTATCGGTCGTTCAACGACGGCAGCTATCGTTGGAGCTATGTCGGCAGCGACAACAAGTATCACGCCTGGGCCGGCACTCGCTATAAATACTATACTCGCGGTGATACGACCAGCTATACCTACTACACCCGCGACTGGGCGGAGCGTGATGTCTACACCGGCCTCTATGACCAGAAGCTGAGCAAGTATGGCTACACCTGGCCCAACGACTACCGCTGGATGCTGGACGACCCCAACGGAAGCACCTTCGTCAGTATCATGGATTCCTTCTCCAACAGCGGCGAGACGCTTCTGTATGGCGTGGAGGAAGAATTCAACGCCAACGCCTACCACTTCCTGCAGAATACGGACGGCAGCTGGCCCAGCACGGCGGCCTTCACCATCCCCTGCAAGACCACGGACGGCATGGTGTTCCGTGGCTTCTCCGGATTCAGCGGCTATCAGTACCGCCTGAAGCTTCCCAGCGGCGTGAGCACCTATCGGCTCTCCTCCAGCATTGTGGAGAACGAGGGAAGCACGTCGCAGAATCCTGACTTTACCATTACCTGGGCTTCCGCCAAGACCGCTACCGACTATCACGACGGCGCCTACTGGACCGAGTGGATCGATCACGACGTCCAGGTCAAGATCGGTGACGACACCCCGTATGATGACACTCACCACAAGCCCGTCGGCGGTGCGATCGAGTTCCGCTACAGCCGTGTCAAGGTGCCCATCAGCTACATGTACGGCACCTTCGTTACCGGCCGTGACGTGGAGCTCCCCGCGCCCTATACCGGCGAGCTGAAGCATACCGAAACCATTTTCTTCGGAGCCTCTGTGGACTCCTACAAGAAGGACGGCGGCGAGAATTACTACGACCCGATCGCGGCGGGCGACTTTACCGACAGCTCCTTCGTCTTTGAAGGCTGGTTCGTGGACCCCGGCTGCACCACCCCCTATGATTTTGCCGGCAAGACCATGCTCCAGGGCGGCATCACCGTATACGCCAAGTTCCGCCAGCGCGAGTACCGCGTCTTCCTCCACGTGAACGAGGAGGGCAAGGAGTGGAGCGACGTGACCTGGAACGACCCGGACCAGGCGTCCAACTTCCGCATCGCCTATGACGGCGTAATATCCGAGGGCAACCCCATCGAGGGTACCATGGAAGGCTACGTCCTGGTCGGCTGGTACACCGATCAGGCCTGCACCCAGCCCTATAACTTCTCCACCCGCTATACCGACCTCTCCATGGCCGGCCTGGCCCAGGAGTACGGCGCGACCCAGAAGGCCGATTCCCAGTATGCCACCGAGAACGATGGCACCAACGGTGATGTGGATCGCCCCTGGATCGACCACATGGTACACCTCTACGCCAAGTGGCGTGAGGTCCTCCCCGGCGCCACCGGCATCACCCTGGTCTATGACGCCATCGAGGGAGAGGGCGGCACCGGCAAGACCGGCACCATGATCGGCGCCGAGGGCACTGCGGTGACCCAGCTCACCGACCCCCTGCGCTATACCGACGCCTCCAACGCCCTGTCCCACTCCGCCTCCACGCCGACCGACAGCACGAACTACCAGTTCCTGTACTGGGAGATCCTGAAGAAGGACGGTACTCCCTCCGGCAAGATCGTCTATCCCGGCATGATCTTCGAGGTGGATGAGGACTATGCCGTGGTCACCGACGCGCCCAGCACCCTCGTTCTCCCCGCGGAGAATCTGGCTGCGCTGCGCGGCGGCGCCCAGAAGGCGGCCACGACTACTTACCAGGCGGTCACCGAGCCTGAGGTCGGCCACTCCTACCTGATGGGCTACGTTTCCGGCTCCACAGTGTATCTGATCGGCAATACCTATTACAACAGCTCCAACTGCCCGAGAGCCGTCTCCGCGACGGTCTCCAACGGTGAGATCACCGGCGACTACGACCAATACCTGTGGACGGTGACGGACAACAGCAGCGATCAGCTCCTGTTCCAGAACGCCACCGCCGGCTACCTGGGCCTTGACAGCAATTTTTATCTGAATTTTGGCACTTCCTATAATACCTGGACGTTCAGCAACAATAAAGTTGTCAATACTACGTCCGCCACCTCCTATACAAAGATCGTTTATTCCTACGGGTATTTTGATGTTACCAGTGGCACCGGCTCCAACATTACCTTCTTCGAGGAAGTTGTTCAGGGCAATCCCGTCACCTACACCAAGGTGGACACTCCCGTACCCGGCATCTCCTACGTGATCGTGGAGGACGGCGTGGATTACGCCCTCTCCGGCACGCATCATGCCAACACTGTCAATCCTGAATCCGGGAATAGCTGGCTGAACGCTGTTGAGATCAGCAGATCCGGCAATACTGTGACGATCCTGGATACCCAGGCTGCTGACCTGACCTGGACTGCCGGCGGGAATGCGACCAACGGCTGGACCTGGCAGAACGTGGGCAACGGCAAGTATCTGAATTATACGACTGCTTCCGACGCGTATCTGACGGTGAAAACAAGCGCTGCATCCTGGCAGTACACCGGCGACAATTATTTCTACTGCGCGGCGATCACTGACGGCTATAACTACGTATCGTTCAGTAGCTCTGACGGCTATAACGACTACACCGTAGCCAAGTCCGGCTCGGCCATCGGCATCTACGCCCTGACCCACACCCTGACCATCAACTACGTGTACGCCGACGGAACCACCGCTGCTGAAACCCATGTGGGTCAGATCCCCGAGGGCGTGGACTACACGGTGGAAAGCCCCGAGATCGAGGGCTACAACGTGGATCAGGCCACGGTCTCCGGCGCCATGGGCACCGCTGACGTCACCGTCACCGTCACCTACACCCCGGCCTCTCACACCGTCACCTTCAAGGATTGGGACGGCACCGTGCTCAAGACCGAGACGGTGGCGCACGGTGAACATGCCACTGCGCCGAACGCTCCCACCCGCGAGGGCTACATCTTCACGCACTGGGATCCGAACCCCGAGACCACCGAGATCACCGAGAATCTGATCATTACCGCCCAGTACACCAGAGAAGGCTTCTTCATCGTCACCTTCAAGGACTGGAACGGCAGAGTGCTGAAGACGGAGGAAGTGGAGCGCGGCCATGACGCCACCGCTCCCGAAGAAGCCCCGTCCCGCACCGGCTTCACCTTCAACGGCTGGGACAAGGACTTCACCAACGTCCAGTCCGACCTGGTGGTCTACGCCACCTATGCCACGCAGGTCACCAAGGTCTACACCATCACGCTCCAGGCCCGTTACGGCCCGCGTTACCAGCAGGAGAAGACCCACATCACCTGGTACGCCAACAACGGCACCGGCGATTTTGAGAACTCCGAGGGTGTTTTCATGAACGAGAACATCAAGATCCCCATGCCCGCTGCGGATTACGCTTCCTCCACGAAGGCTGAGATCTACCGCGGTACCGACATGCTGGTCTGGGAGAATCATGAGTTCCTGGGCTGGGCCCGTGTCAACGAGGCCGACCTGGAGGGCGACGGGTACTGGAGCTCCTCCGAGAACCATCCCGACGTGATTGAGCTCGGCGAGGCCGACCTGTTCCTCAAGTACGATCCCGCCACCAAGACCTTCCTGGCCAACAACAGCATCGTGAGCTACGACGACAGACCCAAGATGTCGCAGAAATATGTGCTCTTTGGGTATATCAACGGCCATGATTATTCGTATAATAATCAAGGCCCGGAGACCAGCACATACAAGTTCGACAATTCCGGCGAGCTTACAGTAACCTTTGATCAGGACAGCTACGTTGCTGTAAAATATGAAGATAACAGTAAATGGTTCATGTGGGATGTACCCGACGGTGATCAGTATCCTGCTTCTGCTACCACAGCTCTGCTGCAAGATACCAGTGGAACATTCGAGAACAGTTACAATAAGCTCCATGTTCCCGGCGGCGTTCAGGTCACGTTTGTCCTGAACGAGAATAAGGACGGCACGCTGACGCTCAGCTACAGACCCGCAACCGGCGCCTCCGCCGGTACCAGCTCTGTGGGCGACGGCACCAGAGCTTCCGGCGACGGCTGGTTCGAGGTCGACTATGTTGCTGCTGACGAGTTGATGCCTTACCACGCTATGTACGCCGTCTGGGGCAAGGTCGTATATGTCTACCACACCGGTACCGGTGTCGTGGAGCGTGTCGTTGTTGCTGACAAGACCCTTGACGTTGCTGACAGAACTTCCGACGGCTATCTTTACGGCGGCTACTACAAGAATTACTCCGGCCAGGGTGCGAGCTTCGATGTTAAAACGACAGAGTGGCTTACTCCCTCTGAAGATGTGATTGCCACTATGAGCAAGGAGGCTCAGGCAGATGCCGCTAAGGGCTGGCTTTCCATCAGCTCCGACTCCGGCTGCACGACCTATGACGGCGTCAATATCTCCTGGGATTCTGCAAACGCATATGGCACCGTCGAAGGCGAAGCCAACGGTTTGAATGTTGCTCCTGTAGCCGGCACTACCTACTACATCAAGGAAGTCCCCGCTGACAAGTACCTGCAGCCTTACTTCCATTACACCTACAAGAAGATAGACGGTAACCCGATCGTCACTGCCTGGCTGATCTCCGACATCGACGACCAGAACTACACCGAGACCGGCTTCGTATTCGTAGATACGAATAACGGGAAAGCAAACATTTGTAAGTCTTTGTCGGTGACTGCCCAGACCACCGGTAATACCATCAAGCTCACGCCTATGCGAGTCTTTGGCGTTAACAATTCTGGCTTCTTGACCTATCGCCGTGTCATGGATAACTATGTCGGTCTTGCGTACAATAAGGCAGGAGATACATTTGGCGATAACGTTGCTGTATTCCAGTACTGGGTCACACCCGACGGACTGATCGTAACCGGCACCACCTCCCGTGTTTACACCGGTACGGCGGCCAAGGCAACTATTGGTTCCACGGATACTCAAGGGAGCTCCTCGATTGCCGTTTTCGGAAAAAATTCTTTGGATGTACCCGCGGCAGATAGTCAGAACCCAGCGACTGGAAACTGAAAGAGGTGAATGACGATGGCTAAAAGAATTGGTTTTAATCCCCTCATCTTACTGGGAGATAATCCTGGCGATGATTCCGTAATCGGCGGCGGTAGCCTCCATGGCGGCGAGAACCAGCCACAAGCGATGTCTTTTGAAAAATGGTTGAACTCTGAATGGCGCGAAGATCTTATTCTTGACGGGACTGTCGATATAAAGGATTATGCGACATGGTGGGAGAGTTGGGGATTTGATATGAATCTTTGGTCTCAGTTGAACCCCAATGATCCATGGCCTTTTAACGACTAAGAATTAATCCCGAGTAAATTTATTGAACAGCGCGGAGAGCAATCTCCGCGCTGTTTTCTTATCTGGAGGGGAGGGGCCCCTCCCGCAGATCCTCTGAACGCCTTTGTGCATCGTAGGGGTCGGCGCTCTCGACGACTCGTGTTTTCGCAGCATTTCCCGCTGATTTCCTGAAAAATGCTTGTGCTTTCCAACCGATAATGCTATAATCTAAAATTGATGTGGTATGTATATCAGGGAGGCAGTATGCAGCAATCGGAAGAGGAAAAACGGGCGTTTTTCGGATCGCTCCATACGCTGCGCCAGCGCATCAAAGAGGGCACCTTTGGAGAAATCCTGGATGACTGGCGCTGGATCCTTGGCTACAGCAAGCGCCACAAAATGGCCGTGATCTTTTACACGCTCCTCGGCATTTTCAGCACCAGCTTTGCCCTGGTGGCCAGCGTGGCGGGGAAGTACCTGATCGATATTATCACCGGCTACGAGACCAGCAAGCTCGGCCTTCTGATCGCAATTCTGCTGGGCAGCGCCGCGTTCAGCCTATTGTTTTCCAATCTGATCAACCGCATCTCCGCAAAGCTCAGCATCGATATCAATAATGACATTCAGGCGGACATCTTTGACCAGATCATAGATGTGGACTGGAAGGCCATCAACGGCTACTCCAGCGGCGATCTCCTGAACCGCTTTAACAGCGATGTGAGTACAGTCAGCAAAAACGCCATCTCCTGGCTGCCATCCATCATTATCTCGGTTTATAACTTTATCGTCACCTTTGCGCTGATTTGGCATTACAACAAGGTCATGTCCTTGCTTGCCTTCGCAAGTGCGCCGGTCATGCTGCTCATGTCCCGGTTCCTGATCCGCAAACAGCGGGACTATGCCCGCAAGGTCAAGGAGACCGGCAGCGAGATGATGGGCTTTGAGGTGGAAACCTTTTATAATTTCGACACCATCAAGTCCTTTGGCGTGATGGAAAACTACGGCAAAAAGCTCCGTCGCTGGCAGCAAAAGCTGAAAAAAATCAGCCTGGACTATAACATGTTTACCATCAAGACCAACGTGTTTCTGTCGGTTTTGGGCATGATCGTACAGTATGCTGCCTTTGGCTATTGCCTCTTTCTGCTCTGGGGCCACCAGATCACCTACGGCACCATGACCCTTTTTCTTGAACAGCGGGTGCGGCTGGCAAATGCGTTCAACAGCGTGATCGGCATTGTACCCAGCTTCCTGACCAGCTCTGTCTCCGCCCACCGCATCCGGGAGCTGATCGAGCTGCCGCGGGAACGCCACCTGCCGGAGACCCGGGAGCTGGAAGCGCTGGCTGACGGGGGCTTGGAAGTTAGAATGGAGGGCCTGAGCTTCTCCTATGTGGAGGAGAAACGGGTCATTACCGGCTCCGGTTTTCGTGCCGCTCCGGGAGAGATCGTGGCCCTGGTCGGCCCCTCCGGCGAGGGGAAGACGACCATGATCCGTTTGATCCTGGGCCTTGTTCAGCCCGATTCGGGCATCGCCGTATTACGCAGCCGCGATGGGACGGAGGTTCCCATGAACGCGGAATCCCGCTGCTTTTTTTCGTATGTCCCTCAAGGCAACGCGATGCTTTCCGGCACGGTGGCGGATAATCTGCGCATGGTGCGGGAAGACGCCACAGACGAGGAGCTCATCGAAGCGCTGAAGCTTGCCTGCGCGTGGGACTTCGTCTCCAAGCTGCCCGATGGCATCAACAGCAAAGTGGGGGAGCGCGGTCGCGGTTTTTCCGAAGGTCAGGCACAGCGCATTGCCATCGCCCGCGCGATCCTGCGGGATGCGCCGATCCTGCTGTTAGACGAGGCGACCTCCGCACTGGATGTTGCGACGGAACGCCAGGTGCTGCGCAATATCATTCGCCAGCGGCCCAACAAAACCTGTATAGTTACCACGCATCGTCCTACGGTGCTGAATCTTTGCCAGCGGGTCTACCGAGTCATGGACACCCGCGTGACAGAATTGAGCGAGGAAGAATCCAGCCGGATGTCGATGGATTTCTGAGTTGTTGCCTATGATTGATATACACACCCATGTGTTGCCTGGGATTGATGACGGCTCCCAGAGTATGGAAGAGTCGCTGGAGCTGATGGCGATGGCCGCGGACAGCGGCGTGAAAACGCTTGTCGCTACGCCCCACTGCAATATTCCCGATGAGTTTGATAACTATGCCAGTCCCGAACTGGAGGCGCTGTTTGCCCGCCTGGATGAGGAACGGGAAAAGGCTGGGATCCCCCTTCGCCTCTGTCGGGGGATGGAGATTTTTGCCACGGAGGAGCTACCTGAACTACTGCAAAACGGGCGCGTTTGGACACTGAATGGTACGCGGTATTTCCTGATGGAATTAGCCTTTCATGAGGATCCGGATTTTTGCGACGATGTGCTTCGACGCTGCCGCGAGCTTGATTATCTGCCGATCATCGCCCACCCGGAACGCTATTTCTTTGTACAGGATGATCCGAATATCGCCTATGAGTGGTGCCGGCTGGGCTACGGCCTGCAGCTGAATAAAGGGAGCATTTTGGGACGCTTTGGGGAACGGCCCTGGCGCACGGCAGAGCTTTTGCTGCAGCACGGTTTGGCCGCCTGTGTCGCCAGCGACGCCCACAGCCCTTATCAGCGCAGCACGCATATGGGAGAGTTACGCGAATATTGCATTGATGAGCTGGGAGAGTCCTATATGCGATTGCTCCTGGAGGAAAACCCGGCGCGTATCCTCGATGGTCGAGAACTGCTGGGATATGAGCCGATCCCGTTTCGATAATCTTGCAAACAGGAGGACATTCGCTTGTGAGAAGATTAAGGTTATTGCTGCTGGTATTTTTTCTGGCAGTATTTGCTGTCTTTATGGCGTCCAATATCCGGGAGTATTTGACATCGGACTATGTGGCGCCGGAAATTCATGCGAACGAGGATTCCATGCAGGTCAGTGTGACCGTAAGCGACGAAGAGCTGCTTGCCGGGATGACCGCAAATGATAATCTTGACGGGGATGTTACGGAAAGCCTTGTGGTGGTGTCCAAGTCTAAGTTTATTGCCAGGAATACCCGAAATGTGAACTATGCGGCCTTTGACCAGAATAATAATGTTGGTACCTACACCCGGAAAATCGTGTATACAGACTATTATTCCCCACGTTTTTTGATGACGGAACCCCTTCGCTTTGTGGAGGGCAACTCCAGCTACGATTATCTGAAACACATACGGGCTGAGGATTGCCTGGACGGTAATATCACGACCCAGATCAAGATCACGTTTGGTGAAAAGGAGATGGCCGGCGAGGCCTACAGCACCCAAAAGATCAATCTGCAGGTCACGAACAGCGCAGGCGATTCTTCTGTGCTGGAGTTGACGGCGACATTTGAGGATTATGACAGTTATTCGAAAGCGTCTCCTGCGCTGAATGACTACATCATCTATGTGAAAAAAGGGGAGAAGCCCAATTATCGCGCCAACCTTACAGGGATCTGGACCGCGGGAAATGAGCGCAAGTTTTCCGAACTGGGGTTTGACCCGGATCAGGATGTGAGCATTGAGGACAGCGGAGTAGACTATAATACGCCCGGTGTATATATGGTCAAATACAAGCTCACCAGGGCCACGCAGAACGCCACAGGGGGCAGCTATCGGACTGACTTTGGAACGGCGACGCTGATCGTCGTCGTGGAGGATACGCCATGAACGAAAACAGACAGGATTATTCCTCTCTGCTGGAAAAACTGGATTTTTACAGTATTCTGCGGGATATTGTGCGGAATCTCTGGGCGATCGTTTTAGGCGCCATCGCCGTGGCCATGATCGTCAATATGTCTGTACGTGCAGACTTCCGCAATTCTTATTCCACTTCTGCCACCTTTGTGGTGACCTCCAAAACCTCCAGCAACTATGCGTACAGCAATCTTTCCGCTGCGTCTACCATGGCCAACAGCTTCTCCAATATCCTCAACAGCAATCTGATGAAGAAAAAGGTCTGCGAGGATCTGGGAACGGATACCTTCCGTGCGACAGCCAGCGCCAGAGTTATCACCGGCACCAATCTGATGACTCTGAGCGTGACTTCGGACACACCGGAGAATACCTATCGTATCATCCGCTCCATCATGTATAACATGAACGATCTGACGCAGTACGTATCCGAGGACATGGTGATGGATATATTGCAGGACCCATCTGTTCCCACCAAGGCGGATACGGCATTTTCCGCTCGCTCTCAGACCAAAAAAGCCTTTGTGCTGAGCTTTGCGGTCTTTACCCTTGCCTTCGTGTACCTCTCTTATCGGAAGGAGACGGTAAAGGGCGAGAAGGATCTGGAGGACAAGCTGGATGCGAAGTCCCTGGGCATGCTCTATTATGAGGAAAAATTCAAATCCCCCGCGGACTGGCTGCGGCATAAGGGGAGAAAGTATCTGGTAACGGAGCTTTCTGCGAAATTTGAGTTTGTGGAGCGTTACAAGAAGATCGCTGCCCACCTTTCCGCGCAGGCGCATAAAGCAGGCGCCAAGACGATCCTGGTCACCAGCGTACAGGAACATGAAGGAAAGTCCACGGTTGCTGCAAACTTGGCGCTGACTTTGGTGCATCAGAATTATAAGGTTCTGCTGATCGACGGAGACATGCGCCGCCCGACCCAGAACACGCTGTTTCTGAAGCCGGATGAAAAGTTGAAGGCGAGCCTGGGTTCCCTTTTGATGGGACAGGCCAGCTTGAGTGACGCCATTGTGAACGATGAGGAACATGGGCTGCAGCTGCTGCTCAACAAGCGCAATTACACAAACTCTACAGACATTGTCTCGTCTGACTATATGGCGCGGCTGATTACGGTCGTCCGCAATTACTATGATTTTGTGATTATTGATTCTCCGCCTATGTCCCTCATGGCGGATGCGGAGGTTCTGGCAGACCTGTCCGATATGAGCCTGTTGGTCGTCAAATACGATACCGTGCTTGCCCGGGATCTGAACGACGCCATCGACTCTCTGCGGGATGCCCACGCGGAGTTCGCGGGCTGTATACTGAATCAGGTTCGCACACTGCCGGGCTCCAGAAGAACTGTTGGTGGCTACGGCGGGTACGGGCGCTACGGACGCTACGGACGTTATGGCCGCTATGGCTATTATGGCCGATACGGCGAGTATGGCCACTATGGCAAGACGGAGAAGTGAGGTGCTGCCATGAGTGAAAACACGACGAAAAACAGCGAAGAATATGAGAAGATAGACGTTTTTTCCTTTATCAACGATTACTTTCATCGTTTGCGCCGTTTTTGGCTGCTTGTGTTGATTCTGACAGTGGCGAGTACCGCCCTGTTCTATTACCGCACCAGCACCCACTATTCTGCCACCTTTGTGGCGGAGGCGACGGTTTCCGTTGAGATCGTAAACGGAGGAACCTATGCCAATAAAAACACGGCGGAGCAGATGAGCATGATCTTTCCCGTTATCCTGAACAGCGTGCTCTCCGACGTGATTGCAGAGGATCTTGGTACCTCCAGCGTTCCCGGCACCATCAATGTCTCCTGCATCAAAGGCACAAACCTGTTGACCATTACGGTCACTTCCTGGGATGCAAATCTGGCTTACAATACGCTTCAGTCGGTCTTGAACAACTATTCTTCTGTCGCACAGTCCGTTGTCGGCCAGACAGAGTTAATGGTGATCGACGACAGTGGAATCCCTGTTGACACGGGAAGAGAGTCAGTCATCCGCGGCTCGATCAAGAGAGGCGCCTTGCTTGGTCTTGCTCTTGGGCTTGGGCTTGTTGCGCTGCATGTTCTGACCTTCCGCACGGTGCGCAATGAGAACGAGCTGCGAAGCCTGCTGAACATCCCCTGTCTCGGCACGCTGCCCTTCTACCGCAAAAAGGAACGCCGCAACTCGACCAGAACGGAGATCAATATTCTTGTAGAAGGGGAGAGCTCCGACTACGTGGAGTCCATCCGCCTGGTGCGCACCCGTCTGGAGCGCCAGATGGAGGGCAAAAAGGTGCTGATGGTTACCAGCTCCATTTCCGGTGAGGGTAAATCCACTGTTGCAGCGAACCTGGCTATCTCCATGGCGCGCAAGGGAAAACGCGTTGTGTTGGTAGACTGCGACCTTCGCAATCCAACTGTCAGCAGAATTTTTGGGCTGACAGGGGAGTACCCGGGCCTGGTGTCCGTCTTGCGTGGGAATAGTCAGATTCAGGATACTCTGGTTAGCGTTTCGGATCATGGCAACCCCATTGGGCTCACCTTGCTTCCGGGCGGTGAGCGGGAGCCGCGCCTGGTAGAGATTCTCAGCGGGGATGCGATGAAAAATGTAATCGAAACGCTGCGCAACCATGCTGATGTGGTAATTCTGGACACGCCGCCCTCCGCTATGCTGGTGGACGCCATGATGCTTGTGCGTTATGTGGATGCGGTGGCCTACGTCGTCATGAGTGATTATGCCCGCCGACGCTATATCTTCGAGGGCGTGGAGGAACTGACCGCTTCCGGAGCCCCGATCGTGGGCTGCATCCTCAATGGCGGCAGGACCCGCGGCGGTCGCTATGGGTATTACGGCTATTACAGCTACCGCAGCAAGTATGGCTATAACAGCTACGGCTACGGCGCAAAAGCAAACAGCGCCAAAGCCTACGGGGAAGGGAAAAAGAGCTCTCATTCAGAACACAGTTCTTCCAAATCAGGGCACAAGTCTTCGCATAAGACGAATGCGAAGGAGGAACGAGAGAATCGTTCTGACACGCAGGCCTGAAACTATAAAAGGAAACAGCACCCCATTTGTTAGACAGGATAGATGACCTGTTTGACAAATGGGGTGCTGTTCATCTTGCAAGATGATTTTTGCTTGCTCCTACTTATGATTGTAGATCGTCTCGTACATATTCAGGAGATTACGCGCATTTATATCACGGTTGTAGGTGTGCGCCGCATGGTTGTGGCCCTTTTCTGAAAAGCGTTTTGCAAGATCCGAATCGGAAAAAATGCGGCAAACGTATTCAGCCAAAAGAGCCGGCTCATCAAACGGATACAGGAATCCATCTTCCCCGTGATCTATCATTTCCGGAACTGCTCCGACTGCGGATGCCACGCTGGGGACGCCCAGGAGCATTGCTTCGCCAAGTGTAGTGGACTGATTTTCCATCGCGGAAGCGGATACAAAAACGTTGGATTGCAGCATTAATTCTTTGATCTGCGATTCATTCAGGTGCCCAACAAAGTGCAAATTCTGTTTTAGCTTGAGCGCTTCAATCTTTTTTTGAATCAACCAGTTGTAATCCGGAGCTGCATCCAGAATCCATTTTTTAAAGCCTCGATAATTTCGCCAAGGAAGTTGATTTCCGATCACTGTGACCTGTGTATCCGGGTATACTCTCAAAATCTGTGGAAGAGCATTCAAAAACATATGGAAGCCCTTGATAGGATAGGAGAACAAAATAATAATACTGTGTTTTTTGCATTGATCCAGTGACCACCGGTCTTCCAGGTAAAAAGAATCACGCAAGATCAATTTGCAATCAAAAACCTGAAGAGTTGGGTTGATGGAGTGCGCGACAGTGTTGCCCCACTCGCTGCCTCCGTTCGCGTATTGCACATGATTTAGCAATTTCTGTTCGAAAACGGCACGCCGCTCAAAAGAACGTCGTTGCAGATCAATACTCTGTCCTCCTTTGCGGCACTTTCTGAGGAGCTTATGCAAAAGAGAATCACGGCACTGCTTTTCGGGAAGCCCAGCGTAAACATGTTTTTTCAGAACGGTCATTGCACCCTGTACGGTGACCAGTGTGCGCTGCACATCTGCACATTTTGCCAATGCCCAGGAGTGCGCGAACTCTGTCCCGTAGATATGCACAATGTCAGGCTGTTCTGTGTGAAGGATCACGCGGAAATGCGCCTCCATCGACTCAACAGTCCCTTCAGGGACAAGGTAGTAACCCACTCCGCCTACCGTTTCGTGGAGAATATCTGAACGGCTCTCCGTGGTACAGATAATCAAGTCGTGGCTTGCTGCACGTACGGCATTCATGGCGCCGGTCAGCCAGCCGCCGAACACCGAGGGCGTTCGCCCCAGGCGTTCCGCCAGCTCTGGCATCACGATGTTAACAAGCCAAAGTATTTTCATTGCTCTTTCTCCAACTTGATGCTGACATAGATTCTCTTGCCTTCTGCGTCGAGATAGTAGGCGTTCTTATAAGGGTCATGCGTCATCGCGCGCAGAAAGTCAATGACCTCGCCGTAAGTGGCGGGCTTGTCTAAGTCGATTTGCCGCAGCGCTTCAAAATCTTCCTTGTAGTTGATGTTTCCTTCGCCTGGCATAGGAGTAAGGGTGTAATTCCCGGTCAGAATATCTTCCAGATGCTCCTCCATGAGCGCCATTTCTGTGGCGAGGATACGCTCATATACCTCCTTGGACGTCTCCTCCGCGCCGAGCGTCAGTTCCCGCTGATACAGGATCGGTCCATGGTCGAGCTCCGTATCCATCTTGTGAATGGTCACGCCGATGGGCATGTGGTTCATGATGCCGAACACCTGCGGGAACCAGCCACGATTGTACGGATTCAGCCCGGGATGGACATTGATGCAGGTGTGCTCCTGCACCATCTTGTCAGGGAAGAGCTGCTTGCAGTGGAGGGAGATGAACAGGTCGTAGGCATTGAAGAAATCGTCTCCTTGCTCGCGCAGCTTGATCGGGCGCATTCCACCGTTCTCTCCGAACTTCTCGCGGAAGGCATGGTTCCACGTCGCGTAGTAGAAGTCGAATTCCGCCTTCTGCGGCTTGCGCCGAAGCAGATCCTTGAAATGTTCATAGATGTATAAGTTGTCAGTGATGATGCAAACTTTCATGACGGCTCCTCATTGGGTAATGATCTCGCAAATGCGGTCGACGTGCTTCATGGCGAGATCAGAGTATAGCGGCAGGGTGAGCATGCGCTCCAAGATATACAGGGTGAAGGGGGTCTACTCGTCTCTATAGGTCAGCCGGTAGCTGTCACACAGGGATTTGAACTCCATGCAGTATTCTTCATACAGGGAAGGGAGGATTTTGTGACGTTAATATCTTTCATGTTTTACCACTCTCTAAAAAGCAGATAATTTATATTTCAATACTGCATCTATGACTGAAACATTTCCCGTACGCACTCTTCCTGATTTTGTTTTTTCCCGACAAGGCTGTATATATAGAGCACAGCACCAAGAAGGACCCAAGCAAGAACAATGTACCATTCATTTTTGGAAAGCGAGCTGCTCCCAAAAGGAAGGTAAAGAATGATAAACCCCAATGACACCAAAATTGCCAGAATTCCAATCAGTTTCCCGTGGCTGACTACGAACGGTCTGTGCAATTTGGGATATTTCAATCGTATTACCAGGAAAGACAACGCAACCATGAAGTAGGCAATTACAGTTCCAAAAGAACTGGCATCTACAAACCAAACAAGGGAGTTTTTACCCAAAAGAGGGGAGAGAATCGTAATTGCACCAACAAAAATGCCTGCAACGACGGGCGTTTTATATTTTGTATGGACTTTACCAAACGATGAGGGAAGCATTCTTGACCGCCCCATAGCATAAAGCACTCTGGTTGCGCCAATGATAAATCCATTCCAGCTGGTAAGAATACCCATAATTGCCGTAACAATCACAAGCTTTCCCAATACCGGATTGTTGCTGACATAGTTGATTGCATTAACCACCGTCAAGCCACCTTCTTGAAAAATTGACGACGGGGCAGCAAACGCAGCAGAAACAATCATGATGATGTACCAAGAGGCAGCTAACAGAATCGAAATAATAATTGCTTTGGGTATCTTTTTCAGAGGAAGATTCATCTCTTCAGCTGCCTGCGGAATTACATCAAATCCAACAAACATTGCCGGAACTGCAAGAATGACGGCAAAAATACCTCCAGAACTTGTAATTGCTGGCTTGATATTTTCGGGATGTCCTTTTGCTGCACTAACAACAGCAAAAAGAACTCCGCCAAGTGCCAGCACAACTGTTACCAGCGTCTGGAAAACAGCTGAAACACTCACGCCGCGTAGATTGATATACGTTAGAACAGCACCTGTGACGCAGGGTATAATCAACCAGGTAAGATAAACATCAAATTCAGCAACTGTAAAAAGATAACCATATCTTGGGATAGGAAATAGATAATCAATCGCTGTAGCGAGCGCAGGTCCTTCCCAAGAAGCAACGCCAACATATGCAAAGGTTATCATCCAGCCAGTAAACCATGACGCATGGTAACCCATCGCTTTATAAGAAAAGACCAGCTCGCCGCCTGCAAAAGGAAGCATCGGCGTCAATTCGCAGTATGTCAACCCAACCAGAATACAGAGTACTGCTCCGGTCAGGAATGCAAGAACTGCACCAAAGACACCGCCCTGAACCACCCATGTCCCGGTCAAAGAAACCCATCCCCAACCGATCATCGTGCTGAAGGCCAGAATCAAGACATCTCTAAATTTCAGACTTCTTTGTAATGCGTTTTTCTCATTTGCAGTTTCGTTCAAGCGATACTCACCTCAATGCTCAATCCCACCAGAAGTCCTTTTCCAATTTCCAGTTTATCATTTTTTCAAATTCCGCTCTAAACCCACGCTCATAAATAAGCTCCCAGATAAACTGGCCTTTGTAATTACCTTCCATTACGCACCACCCTTTTGGGGTTAGAACCATATCCCATCCTGTGTAAGCGATGGTAGGAAGCCGATTGGACAGAATCTTAACCGTCTCAATTAGCTCTTCCCATTTGGGGATTTGATACCCCGGGATTTTAACATGGGTGGTGGGATGATACTCATACGAGTGGCAGTCTTCTGTTTTTCCAAAAGTTTCGACAATTCCGGTTTGTGCATTAATGCCGGCAAGAATACTTCCACATGCTCCACCGGTCACAAACTCGCCGTTCACGCCAATCTTAAACCAAGGATGCATAATATGCACAACTTCATCTACTCGGATAGTTGTAACACGTATACCGTTCACCGAATTCGGATGGATCAAAGCCAGTTCATCTACTTGTTCGATCAATTCCTCTAGAACAGTACCTCCAGAGTTGATCCCATTTTTATTGTGTTTATTATATGCTTCTCCGTTTTTTAACAGGTCACTGAACAGTGCTTTTAACTCTTGCTCTGTTTTCCCTGACACGTTGTTTTTCTTTACGCCTTCCGCTAATCCCCAACAGGCAGGTTTTGAAACGAAAAAAGGGTGTCTTTCGCAAAACTCTTTGAAAAGCAAATAATCTGTTTCGTCTTTGATCAGAACAACTTCGCGCTTGTAGAATTCCTTGAAAGTTTGATATGTTTCATATTTATTATCAAGGATATGTGCATCTTGAGCATGATTCAGATGGTCAACATAGAGCAATCGCTCGTGATTCGTGATATATGTCTTTTTTTCCGCGTGTGTTTTACCCCAAAAATACAGGTAAAACCATTCCTCAATTGTACAGCCATAAGCCCAATAGTCATAAATTGAAACATATAGCATTCTTTCTTTTTCGGATTTTTCAAGGTCCGGTTTGACTTTATCAATTGTACTCGTGAGAACTCTCATCACGGTTTCGTTATAAATTGCCGGATTATCTTCTACAATCTGACGCCCCATTTCTTCCATAGCACGGGGATCGTCTGTAAAAACGATTGATACCTTCTTCATGTGCATTTCCTTTTCACAACGTACAGGCTTACTCAAATCTCAAACATGGACTTGTCCTGCATGACGATGTTCGTGCCGATGCCTTTTTCCGTGGCCTTCTGATACATCCAGTAGGACAGCGCGATATCCACATAGGACAGGCCGACACCGTTATAATAGGTGAATTCCTGATCATTCTCGCGGCCGGGCTTCTGCCCCGTTACGATCTCATAGAGATCCGCGTGGATATCCTTGTCGGAGAGCAGACCCTGCTGGTACATCTGGCTGATGGTCTGCGTGCGGTGCTTCACAGCGGCCCAGTAATCGGTGACGATCTTGTCGGCCTTCAGCGCTACGCCGAAATCGTCCTCAAGTCCACCGACATGGCAATAGAACGCACCGGGGTGGATCCAATCAGCTTGCAGGATCTTTTCCTGACCGCTGATTGCCGTGACGATGATATCACAGCCCTCGACAGCAGCGCGGTAGTTGCCCTTGCAGCGTACGAACTCCACATCCGGCTCGAAACGGCGGAGCTGCTCTTCGAACTTCTTTTCGCTTGCTTCTGTGCGAGAGGAGACGCGGCAAGTTTTCAGAGATGGGAATACTGCTTTCATTCCAAGAAAATGAGACTTTGCCTGTTCGCCGCAGCCGATGAAGCCTATGGACTTCGGATCTTTCACAGCAAGGTACTTCGCAGCAACCGAGGAAACGGCTGCCGTTCTCATATTGGAGCACATGGTTCCTTCCATGAAAGCGATCGGGAAGCCGCTTTCGATCTCGGAAAGCAGAATTGCGGCGCTTAAATTCGGCAGGTCGCGGGAGTGAGGATTATCGGGGAAGACAGAAACCCATTTCATACCGTAGATCTTTTTGGACCGGAATCCTGCAGGGAGGCAATTGATCCGATCCTGGGTTGCCTGATCAAAGACCATAGACACCTTATCCGGGAAAATCACATCGCCCTTGGCGTAAGCGACAAGGGCCTCTTCCGTCACACGCACTGCTGCGTTCATGTCAAAGCAGCCAGCGTCCACCAGATCCTGCTGCGTCAGGATGCAGATGTCTCTCTTGAAATTCATAGCAGTCTCCTTATCTGTAAAGGTTGAATAACAATTCTTCGCCGTTTTCGCCTTTCACGGACAATGTTTTCAGAATGGAATCTGCAAACTCCGCGCTTTCTTCTCTTGTGTCTGTTTCGTAATGGATATAGGCCAGGACTTGCTGTGCAGAACCCCAGTTCTGAATCTCATCACCCACAAAGTGAACTGGAACGTAATGCAGCCACTCCGGCGTGCTTTCCAGTTCTTCCAACCCATCAATGGAGACAATTTTACCGGGCTTTACATGGACAGGCATAATAGTATAAACCTTGTCATAGTGGCGATCTTCAACGAGCGTGCCGGAATACGCACCGGTCAGAGCATATTCGATCTGCGTACCCAACTGCTGTATGCCATAGATTCGCTCAACCGGATAATAGGTCAGGGAGCCGCCAAAACGGTATCCCGCCTCGTTGAATGTAAAGTGTCCGTCTTTGCAGAAGGCCTCGATCCAGAGAACGCCGTTTTTCAGCCCCATGCCTTTGAACATGGCCTTTGCCTTTTCATCCAGCGTGTTCAAATAATCCTGCTGATACAAGGACGGATAAAACTGAACCGACATTACCGGAGCTCCATCCTCAAACACCTTTTTGGAATGTTTGTCAGAGATTCCACTGAAAACAACTTCGCCGTTAAAAAGCGTATAGTTGATGATAACGCTGTTTTTATAGTCCATCATCTGCTCAACCAGTACATGACCGGAATCGGACGCTTGTGCTGCAACCGGGAGAGCAGCCCTCAGCTCTGCATCATTGGCGCAAATCGAAAACCCTCTGCTGCCACTGCCGTCCGCCGGTTTGATGATGACCGGATAGTCGATTTGCTCGCAGTCAATATCGCCAGAAGTCTGAACATGATATTCCTTTGCGACCGGAATACCGTATTGTCTGCATAGACGCTTGAAACTGCGCTTATCCACAAGATTGTTCCACTGCTCCAAAGAACAATAGCACGGAAGATCTGCTTTCTGACAAATCTCAATCATCTTGGCGATGTTGAATTCGTGTACGCCGGCGTACACTCCATTCACGCCGGAAGCTTTGACTAATTCAACAAGCGTGTCGACCTCTCCTGTGCTGATATCCCAAGTTTCGTCCGCGAGCTGCTTCGCCGCAGATTGCTCCTTCGGCAGATAGTCCGCAACGATGGTGTAAATACCGTGTTGCTTTGCGTATTCCACAATTTCGCACGACCCAATCGGTTTTCCACCGAGAACCAGCAGCTTTTTATTTTCCAGCGTCATATTCAATCCACCTGTACTCTTACATAATTTGAAATGTGAGCCATAACCTTTTCGAGCGCTTCTTGAGTCTGGAAACGAAGCACTAAAGTTCCAAGCGCTTCATTTGCCGCTTTGAACGGGCGAACCACAGCGCCTTTACGAATCCACAGATCTTCTTCAACGACATTTTCACGGATCTCTTCAGAAATCCAAAGGGATTGAAAGGCACCAGTTTTTTCCGCATGCAAAACCACTTCCGCCCAATGGCCGGTATAATGCTCAGAGAAATCAGCATTGATTGGCTCTCCCAAAGCAGCTTGTATTGCTTTTGTGATCAAATCAGTTCCGGTGGCATAGCAAAGCATTTCTGAGATTCGATTTCCGCCGGCACGCGGAGAAACTTCCATAATATATGGTTTGCCGTCTTTACCAACTCTGGTTTCAACGTTATAGAGCGAGCTTTTCATGTTTAAAAGCTTCAGCAGTCTTTGAAGCTCGCTTCGTAGGTCTGTTTCTTGCTCCAGTGTCATGGATGAAGGCCAACTGTACGCAGCGGGAGTATACGGGTTTTCTGCGTTTTGATCAAAACGTTGGCTGGAAAAGGAGGCAAACTTTAATTCTCCATCTATCGAGAAGCAGTCACTGTCTGAGGAAAACCCTTGACTTTCAATAAATTCCTCAATGATAAATTCTTCACTTCTCGAATAGGAAAGAGCAAACTCAATTGCTTTCTCAATTGCTTCCTTTGATTCGACTCTTGATACGCCCTTGCTGCCGGCAGAATCCGTTGGCTTCACAATAAGAGGAAACCGGAAACCAGAGATGAGCTCTGAGGCAAAAGTCTCACGTCGAAAACTTGCAGCCTTCGGCACGCTAAAGCCATACTCTGTCAAAAATCTTCGGAATGCGCCTTTATTTTGAAGCAACTCGACCGATTGATACGGGCCGGGCGCAGGCAAGCCCATCTTTTCAGCGACATATGCCGCAGTTGTTACACCAGGATCACAGGCAAAGGACATCACGCCGTCAACAGCCAACGACTCTGCCAATTTCAGCACCTGATCTTTCTCAACGATGGAAATATTATGATATTCGTCAGAATATTTGTGAGAAATGTTGTTTGGAAGGTAATCACACGTAATAGTATAATATCCCAGTTCTCTGGCTTGCTTGATCACGGGAACCAGATACCGTGTTCCACCCAACATTAGCAGTTTTTTCATCAAAGAATGCACGCTCCCCAATGGGAAAAATAAAGATAAGGCCCAATTCATTCATTTTCTTCACTCCCGGTCGTGCAGGGCAGGAAAAAGCTTGGGGAATAGGTAAGAAGTGCTTTTCTGTTTATCGGATATAATCTGCTGAGCAGGACCGTCGGGAAGAATCGTTTTCATGTTAGTTTATCATTAATGAATAAATGATTGTTTTACCACCTTAAAAAACCGATTTAGAATGCTCATATTCCCCTCCAGTGTTATGATGTTTTTCTCATTTCTGCCCCTGTATAATACCAGCTATCCTATGGTGTCTTCTGCTGCAAGCGCTTTTCACGTTTGCTCATGGGCGTCCTGAAATGCGCCTGATTCCATGATTGCGGACATGTTTTACCCATAGAAAGCGGGTCATATCGTTTTCATCCAGGATTCGACGTTCCCTTTTTCAAAAGAGTTCTGTGCTTTCTCTTTCGCTGCATTATGACCAGGCTTTCATCATTGTGTGCGGTTCTACCTACTGACCCCATCACGCGGCAAAGTCTCGCACCCGCCAATGTAAAAAGATAGTAAGAGGCAAAGGGTTTCAAGCTGAGTCTTTCTAGGATTCCAAAATGCTTTAGATAAGAGGATAAGGGATAATGATACTCTTCGGGCTTTTTGGGGAAAAACGCGTTCTTAGACTGCAGCAGCGATATGCCCTCTTTCCAATACTGATTCGGCAGAGAAGACAAACGACCTGCGACATCACGGAGTTTAACAATCAGTTTTATGGTCGTCTCTTCAGTCGCCTTGCCAAATTCCGTGCGCTCGCGCAGATAAGCTTCCTTGAGCATCATTGCACTGTAGGCACGCACCATTGCATTATTAAACCGCAGCAAAGCCCGTTTTTCCAATGCAGATTTCGACAGCATCATGGTCTCCGATTGATCGTGCCGTCGGTAGTGGTACAATGGTCTACCTTCGATATTGAGTGTTTTGATTCCTTTATCAAAGCATTCATCCATGAAGATATTGTCTGTGCCCCACACCCCAACCAACGGGATTTGCCAATACTCTCTTGCTAGTGCGATCCGTTTTGAAGAAGGAACGATCTGATTTTCGTCCAAAAATGCTTTTTTGAAAATGCTGGACCAAACATAGAAAAGATGTACATAGGGGCCGTCATTGCATTGCAGGCTGCCGTTTTGCTTCAGTTCCTTCTCTTCCGGCGTGAGCTCGTAGAAAAATTCATAGCAGGGGAATGCAATACGACCATACTCGCTATGCTCTTTGGCAATTCTAGAAAGATCTCTCACGGCGTTTGAGGCGACAATATCATCATGATCAACGAACCAAATATAATCGCCTTGGGCTTGAGCGAACCCGATGGTTCTTCCGGTTTTTCCACCGTGCTTTTTAAAAATGGCGACAATATTTGGATTCTTTTCCGCATATTCCCGCAGCATTTCCGGCGTGCGGTCGGTGGAGCCGTCATCCACGCAGATGATCTCATAGTCATCTTTCGGATAGTCCTGATCCAGGCAGGAATCCAAGCACTCATTCAGATACTTTTCATCGTTATAGGTTGGAATGATGATGCTCAGAAACATATTATTCTCCCTCAACAATGTTCTCTGTGATCTGGGACGGCATGCGGATGCTGCCCCACATGTTATGATTCCACGGGATCTTATTGGTGTGATCCGCCGCGCCAAGCTTGATCTGTCTGTTTTCCAGCACTACGATCTGAAGCATGTTTTGAATAAAATCATGCCACTCGTTGGCGCCGGCAGAGTCGATCTCGTGGAACTCACAGCCAATGTAATAAGAGCCGGGGATCACACCAGCCAGATCCAGCTCGACTTCTGTCTCATAGATCTTCCCGGCTTTGCAGTCGCCGAAAGGCACGGAGGAGAAGCCAACGGGAGCAGAGGTCATATGGTTGAAGTAAATGCGCAGCACCAGATTGTACACATCAGCATTCGTGCGCCACTGGAGCCGGAAATGCAGCTTGCTTCCCTGCATAAAGAGGTTGTTCTCCTTGCCGGGGAACCAGGCCTTCATCATTTTGACCTTCAGCTTGCAGGCCATGTTGCGCTCCATGTCCTCCAGATACGCCGTTGTCGCCTCGTCTCGGTTGACGGAGAGATAGCGCGCCACGCCGCCTGCCGTATCGCCATCATAGACAAGCTTACCGTGATCCAGCACGATTACGCGGCTGCACAGGCGCTGGATGGTGCTCATGTTGTGGCTGACGTAGAGAATGGTGCGGTTGTTCGAGTTTGCCTCATCGCTCATCTTTCCGAGACACTTGTTCTGGAACTTGGCGTCGCCGACGGCGAGCACCTCGTCCATGATCATGATCTCGCTGTCCAAATGTGCCGCAACAGAGAACGCGAGCTTGACATACATACCGGAGGAGTAGCGTTTGACCGGCGTGTCGATAAACTGCGCCATTTCCGCAAATTCTACGATCTGGTCAAACTTGCGGTCGATCTCGGCCTTCGTCATGCCGAGGATCGCGCCGTTCATATAGACATTCTCGCGGCCCGTAAGCTCCGGGTGGAAGCCGGTGCCGACCTCCAGCATGGAGGCCACACGGCCCCGCAGGCGGATCTCGCCGCTGCTGGGCGCCGTGACGCGGGAGATCAGCTTCAGAAGCGTAGACTTGCCTGCACCGTTATGGCCGATGATGCCGACGGCTTCGCCGGGCTGAACATTGAAAGTGACCCCGTCCAGCGCAAGGAATCTCTCATTTTTCCCGTGCTGCTTTGCGCCGATCTTGCTGTTGGGGTCTTCCTTACCGCGCAGCCTGGCGAGCTTCGTCTGGATCTCCGCATTCAGCGTCGTGCCGCCGATGGCGCCAAGACGATACTCCTTGGATATATTTTCAATTTCAATCATGGGTAGTGCCATGCTTGTTACTCCTATCGTACAGAACCGCGAAGCCGCTCGTTCGGGCGGTTTCCGGTCAGTTTGTTTTTCAAGCGTTTCAAAGCGTAGATCGCCATAAAACAGGAGAGACCTCTTTTCTCCTCAGGCAGAAGCTGCTCCCGCAGAAAAGTGAGTTCCTGCGATCTGCGGCCTCTCCGCGAAAGATAAATGATTTCCGCAAGCAATTCCCTGCGCTGCTTCATCGGAATGTCCTCGCGCACGCGCGCGAGCTCTTCCTTGTCCTGCGTGCTGACCGCCAGCGAAAGCAGCCGAAACCGATCCTGCCGGATCAGCGGCGAGAGATCGTACTTCCCCTTGTAAAACCGCTCAACGGTCTGCGCGATCCGGATGCTGTCACGGCGGCGCTTCGCGAGCGGCGTGATGGAATTATAGTTCTGCGCTCCGGCAGAGCTGATCGAGCGGTAAACGCCATATACCGCATCCATCACAAACACGGGACCGAAATCCTGGGTGATGAACATATCCTGAAAATCCAGCACATTGCGGGAGGCCCAGTACAGCTCCTGGTACTTGTTTCCGCATTGTTTGAAGTAGTTGCGGAAAACAGAGCCAAAATCGGAATAGTTCTTTCCAACCAGAAAATCTTCGATCGTGAAGGGCTTGCCCAAGACAGCTTTTGGGATATCAAAGCCTTTGTCGCGGCCCTTCTCGTCGATGACCTTCCGCCGGTGGGCAACGCGGGAATACTCCGGATGTGTTTCCAAAAACTCCACCAGTGTCTGCAGGCGGTCTTCGCCCAGCCAGTAGTCATCCCCCTCGAGAAAGGAGAGATACTCGCCGCGGAAGAGCCCCGCGTCGATGCACCCGGTGAGCTTTCGGCAGCCGCCCAGGTTTTGCTCCGGAAAGAAGGTGACGATCTTGCCGGGATAACGTTTCTGATAATCGAGGATGATCTCCTGTGTCCGGTCCGTGGAGCAGTCGTCCGCTGCCACGATCTCGAAGGGAAAGTCAGTCTTCTGCATCAGGATGCTGTCCAGCGCCTGCGCCACATACGGCTCCTGATTATAGGTGCTCAGCCAGACGGTTACTTTGACGTTTTCCATCTCACACCGTGTCCATAAAGGTCTTCTCCACGCGGCTGAACAGCAGGACGCCGATGAACAGCACCACGATCGTCACGATCCAGCTGATGCCGTAATAGAACCAGTCGATCTGCCCAATGCCGAGGAAACCATAGCGGAAGATGTTGATGATCGGGGTTACCGGGTTGCACATATAAAGCTCATGCCATTTCCCACCGGGAGCAAACGCGCCCATGGAGAACATGTCATAGGCAACCGGCGTGCCGTACATCCAAAGCTGGACGCCAAAGCCCACCAGCATACGCAGGTCACGGTATTTCGTCGTGGCGGCGGAAATGATCACACCGACGCCGAGACTCAGCATCGCAAGCTGCAGAAGCAGCACCGGCGTCATGAGAACATACCAGTTTGGCTGGATGCTGTGCGTGACGGTATAATAGATCACGAAAAGGATCATGAACGAAAACTGAATGGCAAAGTCGATCAGCTTTGAAAAAACCGTTGAGATGGGCATGACAAGGCGCGGGAAGTAGACCTTGCCCAGGATGCCGCTGTTGGCAATGAATGTGCTGGAGGTGGAGGTCAGGCAGCCGGAGAAATAGCCCCACATCACGTTTGCCGTCAGATAGAAGATAAAGGACGGCACGCCGTCAGCGGCGAGGCCGGCGATGTTGCCGAACACCAGCGAGAATACGACGGTCGTGAGCAGCGGCTGGATGATCGCCCAGGCCGGGCCGAGCACCGTCTGCTTATAGCGCGAAACAAAATTGCGTTTTACAAACAGGAAAATCAGATCTTTATAATGAACCAATTCTCCAAGATTCAGATCAAACCAGCCGGACTTGGGTCGAATGATCGTCACTCTGTTTTCATCCATATTATTTCTCCAGGCTTTCCAGTATTTTCTGTGCGATAAATCGCGGCGTGCAATCGGCATATTCCGTCTCGATCCAATCGTGGTCGATGGTTTTGCCGATGTTCTCTTCGCAGAACCGGACGAACTGTGCCGCCGCGGCGTCCATATCTTTTTCTCCTTCAAAGAGGTTCAGCGCCAGGGGATAGCGCTTCGTATAGTACAGCGTGGGGCAATCGGCAAACTTGTAGAAGTTCACCATGGGCTTACCGGTGTTGATGTATTCCAGCGTCTTGGACGGCATGTGCACCGGCACGCTGTTGCCGATGTTGATGAGCACATCCGCGTCCGCCATGGCCTGCAGGGCAAGGTCATAGGGCTGATTCGGCAGGGTGATGAGCTTCGCTTTGGTCTCTACGGAAAAACGCTCCTGCAGTTTCTCGCATTCCCTGCCCATGAAGGTCACCTCAAAGCGCTCATCCAGGCGAGAGACGATATCGAGGAAATAGCGCGGCGAGCGAATGTCGGAATAAAGCCAGCCGCAGAATAGCAGGCGGAATTTTGCGTCCGCTTTCTGTTTCCTGTCGGGCGCGTTCTCCGTAATCATCGGGAAACCGACGGAAGCAACTAAGCTTGGCAGCGGCAGAAGATTTGCCTTTAATGCTTCCAGAATAAAGGGCGTCGTTATCAGGGAGCTTTGTTTTCTGAGAACCGATGGCAGAACTCGATTGCGGTACGCGGTCTCGATGCCGTTGCTGATGCGGGCAGGCGGATCCATAATGTAGAGCGCATTTTTTCCGCCGGAAAGTTGCGCGGCGGTGCAGGCCATCGTGTAGGGCTCCGACGTGGACAGAGCTGCTTCGAACGGATACTTCTTGCAAACATCCTTCAACTCTCGCAAAAGAATCTGCACCTGCAATGCGTCAGAAAAACCATCCGGATCGGCCACTTTTGAGATCGCGGGATAGAGCAGCTTCCGCTTCCAGTCGCGCTTCTGATCCACTGCCCAATGCACCGGAACGCCGAAGCATTCCCGCGGCAGCTTGCGCTCGTCCTCACCGAAAGCGGCAGAGAACAGATGCACCTCATGGCCGGCCGCAATAAAGTGCGGAATCAGCTTGCCTATTAAGTTTGCATTGTTGCCAGCTCGCGGGTAGAGCGGCCCGGTCATGAATAAGATTTTCAAATGTCTCTCCAGTATTATATTTCCTTAAAGCCTTCATTCTCGACCCACTCAGGCCAGTTTTCCAAGCAAAATAATTCGCTGACGTAAATCGTCTTATAAATGTGAATTTTGTCATCTACATCCGCTTCTGAGAGCGGGTATTGATGTATTTCTGACTGTTTTACTGGTGTAATTATTTTGCAGTCTGCTGCTTTAGTAACTCCATTATGTACGCTGATATGGACGGGATGACCATATTCTCCCTCAGAGTTGTGAGTTGCGCATAGCGTAAAGTTCCCAAGTGAAAGAATATGTTTTGCTCTCCGAAAGATTTTTTTCTCATCAGTATCATCAACATGTTGATCAAATGCGCGAAAACGAACGCCATACTGCTTCATAGCTTTTCGAAAGCAAGATATACGATTGACAGAGTATCCTGCAGTCATCAAAACTACATACGGTTTATACTCTTTGATAAAGCCATGGAAAAACAGCGTCTCATCATCAGGGTGTGCTACAAAAAGAATCGAGTCTTCTTTCGGGTGTGACAACTGATCCCGGATCTCCCATAAGAGCATTTGGCCACGGCATAGTATTTTGCCAACAACCCAGTGACTAAAAGATTTAAAACTCACCCTACACCTCTCAATTGCTTCCAATATACTTGAGGATCGGTCCCATTGTTACGTGCATATCAATTTTTTGAATACCATAATCTCTAATACTTGCTGTTAATTGTTTGATATCTTGGCCATCATATAACTCGTGGAAAAATGCCACCACTTTCTGCATATCAATCGGTTCGTCATTGTTTGGAAGGATCAGCTGGTACGGGCAATCTTCTGGTAAATAGTCAACAGGCGAAGCTGTAATAAGCGGCATTCCATATGCAGCATACTCTCTGCTCTTTAGCGAACTGCTGATGGTATACCCAATTCTATATCCCCCGAGAACGTCTATACCAATGGAGCAATTTTGATAGATGTCATAGAGCGCATCTCCAAATAGTTTTCCATGAAAAATCACACGGTTTTCCAGTTTCAGATCTGAGACCATCTTCTCATGTTCTGCCAAAATTGTTCCAACCACATGAAAGTTTATGATTTCTGTCCCACCTGCATCATAGTACTCGCGAAGCCCCTTGAATACTCTATCGTAACCATGCCACGAGGCTGTCGATGCAACGGATATTAATTCGATCGTTTGTGGTTTTTCCCGATTAGGAAGAGCAACTGAGGAAAAGTCATACCCATTCATCAGTTTTAAACATGGGACTCCCCAGATGCTGTCTTGCCCATAAAACGTAACGATCCTATCCATATATTTTGCTGCACGAATCCTGCAGATTCTTTCTTTCAGTAAAAACATGAAATTTGAGAGATTGTATCTATCGTCTTCCCCATATGGATAAGTTGGAATCTCGTAGATTATCTTTACAGCAGGATTGCTTTTCTTTATATCGCGCAAATATTTCACAAATGCATCATCGTGATCTACTGCTCGAATATACACAAAGTCTGCATCATCAAACTCTCCCGAATATTTCCATTTCCTCCAGGAGGCAGTAAATGGAAGTCGGCGGACTATTTTTTCTTTGAGTGATCCGTGGAACTCTACGGGAGGCAGTATAACCAGATCACAACTAAAATGCTCTGATAAAACTTTGTGCTGAGATCTAACTTTTCGCTCAATTCCTGTAGCAGCGCCCACAGAGTCGCAATCTACAGGCGCATATAAATAATATCCCTTCATGGTTGTACCTTCATCATGGTATCATAAACAGCAAGAACTTTGTTTCTCCATTTATCAATGCTATAAGATCCTATTATATCTTTTGAATTGTCACTCGTTTTTTGAGTTAATAGGATCGCATCAGTTATCTTTTTCGAGCAATCAGATATGTCTCCATCATGAAAAGACAGACATTTTGTATATTGTTCCGCCCATCGGGTTCCTGCGATGTCACTCATTACAACAGGACAACGTTGTGATATTGCTTCCAAGATTGCAAAAGAAAATGCTTCTGTTCGACTACAGGAGAGAAATACATCTGCAGCGCGATGATAAGAGTATACATCCTCAATTCCTGGCCAGAAATGCAACCACGGTGTCTTGTCCGGATCGAGTCCTGTTTTTATAAGCAATTGATTTCGCTCATGCTCAGTTATTTTTTCCGTTTGGATCACAACGGCCAGTTCTATGGAAGGGTCTTTTTGCCTTGCGATTTCTACACTTTGAACTGCAATATCAATTCCCTTGATCTCGAAGTTCCATCCAAATGCCAGAACTAGCTTTGTTTTTTCTGAGATTCCTCTTTCTGCTCTGCGAGCTTCTCGAGACAGCGATTCGGTTAAGCATCTTCGGAACGAAATCCCGTTTGGAACAAACCAATGTTTGCCTATATTTGCAGAATAAGAAGAATCCTTTTCTTTCATGACGGATATTACTCCTATTCTGTTTTTAAGGAAGAGTACTGATCGGAGAAAGTTTTTAAGTTTCTGCGCGCCGATAGATTGATTCGTCTGAAATCCCATGTGATCGTGGACCAGAAGCCTCGTTTTACCAAACGCTGTTTTATTATATAGAAAATCGTGATATAGCATCCCAAAGTTGGAGTGTATTAAATCAATTTGATTGGTATAAATTATTTCAGATACTTCTTTAAGGATAGTATCTTTCTTCCCAGACATATCGATGAGAAAAACTTTGTGACCGGCGTTTTTGATATAGGAGATCCAAAAGCGCTCTTTCTCCTCCATAAGTGGAAACAAAAATAAAAGATTGTCTCCGCGAGCATTCAAAGACATGCCCAAGTCCAAAAAAGAGCCGATAAAATTACCTCCGTAAGGAGAACGATAATCCGCAGCAACCAAAACATTCATGGTTTCACCTTTTCTCACCGTAAGATTATAATCTCCAATAGCGGTAGCCCGCAGCTTCGATTTCGGCTTTGTTCAGAACGCTCTTCACGTCGATCAGAACCTTTTCGTTGTTTGCCGTGGGAGCATACATGGCGTCGATTTCCTCAAGCGTCAGAGCCTTAAACTCCCGATGCGCCACGGCCAGAATCACGCAGTCGGCACCGGATACAGACTCCAAAGGCACCAGAGCGGTTGGGCATTCTTTCTTCGCCCCTTCGGGATCGGCCACGGGGTCGACCAGCAGGGGAGAGATACCGAACTCATTCAGACGACGGATAATGTCATGCACCTTGCTGTTGCGGGTATCCGGGCAGTCCTCCTTGAAGGTGACGCCCAAAATGACGACCTTCGCGTCCCTGACGCGTTTCCCGGCCAGAATCATCTGCTTGATCGTGGCATCCGCCACAAACTGCCCCATACCGTCGTTGACCTTGCGGCCGGAGAGGATGATCTGACTGTGGTAGCCCAGCTTCTCCGCCTCATAGGTGAAGTAGTAGGGATCGACGCCGATGCAATGGCCGCCCACGAGACCGGGATAGAAGTTCAGTGCGTTCCACTTGGTCTTCATGCCCTCGATGACTTCGCCGGTGTCGATGCCCATACGGTCAAAGACCATGGCCAGCTCGTTCATGAAGGCGATGTTAATGTCGCGCTGGCTGTTTTCCACCACCTTGATCGCCTCGGCGGTCTTGATGTTGGAGACGGGATAGGTGCCCACTTCAATGACAATGTTGTAGATATTCTGAATCTCTTCCAACGACTCCGGATCCATGCCGGAGACGATTTTTTTGATGTTCTCCAGGCGGTGCACCTTGTCGCCGGGATTGATGCGCTCGGGGGAGTAGCCCACCTTGAAATCTACGCCGCATTTGAGGCCTGACTCCCGCTCCAGAATGGGCACGCACACATCCTCCGTCACCCCGGGGTAGACGGTAGACTCGTACACAACGATAGAGCCTTTGGTAAGATTGCGGCCAACAATGCGGCTGGCGTTTTCGACCGGCTCCAGATCGGGGGTGTGATCCTGGTTGATCGGCGTCGGCACGGCGACGATGTGAAAGCTGGCCTCGCGCAGCCGGGTCTCGTCCGAGGTGAAATCCACGGTCGTCCTGGAGATCACCTCGTCACCCACCTCATGAGTCGGGTCAACCCCCGCCCGATAGAGGTCGATGCGGTGCTGATTGCGATTGAAGCCAATGACCTTTACGCCCTTTGCGGCGAAGGCAACGGCAAGGGGCATGCCGACATAACCGAGACCGACCAGAGAAATCGCGGCCTCGCCGGACCTGATTCTTTCATATAGAGACATTTCTGTAATTCCACTCCATTATCTCATGAAACTTTGTATGAACGAGAGAGAGTCCTCGGGCTTCTCTGCCTGAAAATAAAACTGATATGGATAAATCGTCGCATCATTCATTGTGCTGTTTAGGAATCTCCAGATCGCAAAGGCGCAAAACAGATAAGGCCCATAGTTTCGGATCAGATACAACGTTTGAGTTTCCAAATACTGGCGCTTTGCCTGCACGTTCTCGAATACCATCGGAATAAACACGATGGAAAACTGAAAATAATAGTCCGCAAGCCGCTCGAAAATATTGCCGTATCCTGCAAAGGTCTGCAGCACTGTCGCGATACCCATCAGGGCAAGCAGCGAACAGTATACCCGGTCGGAGGGGTGCGGCGGACGGATGACCAGGGCGGCGGCAATAATCACCAGCATCACGATAACTTTGTTCATGAAAAACCGTGTATCCGTCGTTACCGCATGTCCGGAATCCTCGCCATAGTACGCATCCGCCATCAGCTCCACAATGCGGTCGCGGAACAGAAAGACCAGCGCTAATAACAATGACAGCAGAAAGATATAGTTTCTTCCCAGCTTCATATTGCCGATCCAATACGCCGGCAGAAAAACCAAGGATGGATAATGAAATATGGACGCGAGGGCGAGTAACAACAGAAATTTTATAGGTCTCCTGTCAACGATGGCGTCGAAGGAATACAGAATAAAAATCATAGCAACGCTTTGCTTCAAGGCGTTGAAGTGGAACGAAAAGTATAAAAGGCCTAAAAAATACAAGACAGACTGCAGAGGAGAAGACGAGTATTTCCGGATCAAATGGGCGTTGGCAAGGATCACGAAAAAGGAGATCAGCGTGATAAATACTTGATAGTCTCCGTCGGTCAGATCATAGACGAGCTTCATCACATACTGTAGGCCAGCGTTTTTGTCGTCTTTTCCAGTTTGAGCCTCCAGATCCTGGACCCAGTCAAAAGGACCGCCCAGATCGCTCCACTCCTTACTCTCCATACGCTGAAACTGATGCAGATATGAGGAAGAAGAGTCGTTCCCAATGCTATATGCGTCCCGCAAACCGAGTACACAGAATAAGAGAACAGCGGAGATCAATATGAATTTGTAGTTTCCGTTTCGCTGGCCGCGCATGAACAGTCCGCAGAGCAAAATCAGCACAACCAGCCAATGATAGACGCTCAATGTGATTCTCCTGTCAATTCTTCAAAGAAAGCTTCTGTTTTCCTCGTCAGCAGCTCTGCAGAGAAATCATTGCCCCGCAAAGCCGCCCGTTTTGAGTACTCCTCGCGCAGCTTAGCATCTGTCAGCATGCGCCTCATACCTTGATAGAACGCTTCGTCGTCATTCTCAACGATCAACCCGTATTCTGAGTCTCCAAGCAACTCGCGCATGCCGGAGACGGCTGTAGTTATGATCGGCTTTCCGAGGATGACGCCTTCCGTCATGAAAGTGCTATAGCCCTCGTAGAGTGACGAACACGCCAGCAAATCCGCTTCGCGTATAAAAGGGTAGGGGTTTTCTATAAAACCAGGCATCCAGACGGAAGCCTGTAGACTGTTCTCCGCCACATACTGCTCCAGCTTTGGGCGTTCCGAACCTTCGCCGAGGATCCACAGATCATGCTGCAGCCCTTCGTCCAGCAGACGCTTGTGAACCTGCAGCAGGCGCATGAAATTTTTGGGGGCAGAAAACCGACCTACGGAAAGCACGGTGAACCCACGCTTTTTTGCTCCAGCCGGGAGCGGCAGCCTTGCCTTCTCGCGGATTGCTGCATCGCCGATGACATTGTACAAAACCGTGGAGTAAAAGCGGCCTCCAAACAGTTCGTCAAAGCTCTCCTTTACATTCTGCGAAACACAGACGATCCGGTCGAATTTTGCGTACCAGGGTGCGGCCTTGGCGGCAAAAGCCTCCGGATCGCTGACCGCTTTTGTGAGATCGCAGTGCACCCATGCAAGCTTTTTCGCCTTTTTGTTCGTGGAGGCGGACAGCACCTTCGTCGGCCCCATCTCAAGATAGGCGCACTCAATGTCATAGTCGTCCTTGATGTGCAGCCGGTAGGCCAGACCGCTCTCCGCTTCCACACGATAGCGCAAATGGTTGGTCTTGCTCTCGGATGCGTACATGGATTTGTATCGGATACCGGGGACAAGATATTTGGCGGCGTCGCAGGGCCAGACGGTCTGCACCGTAACGTCAAACTTCGTCTGATCCAAGTGATTGACCAGGTCGATCATAACTTTCTCCGCGCCGCCGGCTTTCAGAGTCTCGATAAAAAACAGGATCTTGATCATGATCTCAACCTTTTTCGAATATGCCGATATATTCTAAGCGGAAAGACTCTCGTGCTTGATGTTTCATTTCCTTTTGCCGTGGAATAAAAAAGCAAACAGCACGACTGATACAACAAGAAAAAGATATACGCGCAAAGCTGTTCCCCGCCTGTTCTGTTATTTCAATGATTTGTGTTTATTCACGCGCTTTTTCACTTTCTGAACCACCTTTTTTACTACGGTTTTAAAGCTCATTTTGTTTTTCTTTTTTATTTCGTCTAAGGATGAAACATTCAAAATCCCAAGTCGGTCAAAATTGACATCAATTCCGAGAGAATCAAAAAAGGCCTTATTTTTTGGAAGCCATTGACCAGCAGTAATCCCCATTCCAGTCCAGACTTGATAGTCGTATTCATATATTGTTGGAACTCTAGTATAGAACCGAATCACTTTAATCCCATATTTTCTTGCCCGAATGCCGGAATAGAATTCAAAACTCCATATATCTTCGTGGGGCCTGAGAAGTGCCTTAAGTGTTTCTGTTCTCCAAATTGCCGGTGAACAAGTGATGTTAAAAGAATCTAAATTTCTTTCGGCAAAAGAGTCCTCTATACTCTTATACCTCTCGCAATTAAGCGCTTCCTCTTCTTCAGATGTTGCCCAACGAGGACGAATGTCCACAAGCCCTACGTCAGGATGACACCTCATATAGTCAATAACAGATTCAAAACGATCTTTGTCAAAACGATCCTTTAAAAAATAGTCTTCAAGGAGAAAGAATACATATTCTGTTTCAACGTGTTCCAAAACATTCAGCAGGCGCGCACTCCACGTTTTTGCATTAGGAGAGTTCACGGTCAAAATATCATAATGTGGAGAAGAATAATTCTTTGTTTCTGTATTCAAAACAATTGGATAAGGAAGCTCACCTGCAAAATGCCACAAGCATTCAAAAAACGGATGCCATGCGTCTTCGTATTTATCGCAGCTATTAATCAAAAAAGTTAAATCAGATTTCATGATTGCAACCCCTTCTGACGTTCTTGTGAGAATAAACGATCAACAGATCGAACACACTAGGAATTCGATGCAAGTTTTCTGCCCGGCTACTTTGTCGCATCGCACGGCCAGACGGTCTGCACTGTGATGGCAAATTTCGTCTGATCCATGTGGTTGACAAGGTCGATCATCACCTTTTCGGCGCCGCCGGCTTTCAGAGTCTCGATAAAAAACAGGATTTTGATCATCTGTTCATACTCTTTTCGTACAGATCACAAATCTTTCGGGCAAACACTCTGGAGTCGAAACCTCCCTTTTCAATCGCCTGAACCACAGCGGCTTTCTCTGCCCGGCCCGTTGCAGCAGCCCTCTCCACGGCATCCGTCCATACGGAAACGCCGTCCTCCAGCTGCAGCCAGCTCACTGTACCGAGCCCGAAATCGACCTCATGGGAATAGGTATCCGCTGTGACGCAGGGAAGACCGGATGCCTGCGCTTCGATGAGCACAAGGGGCATGCCCTCATAGAGCGAGGGCAGCAGAAACGCGGCGGATTTGCGCATGAGAACGTCAATGTCCTTGCGAACGCCGAGCAGAAGCATATGCTCTTCAAGACCGTACTCCCGAATCTTCGCCGCAACGGCGTCGTCATACTGGCCGCCCACGTTGCCCGCGCAAAGAATGCGGATCTTTTTGCCGCGCGCTTTCAGCTCCCGGGCGATTTCTGCCGTGAAAAGCTGATTTTTGACCGGCGTGAACCTACCGACCTGCAGCACGTTGGTCCATCCGTCCTCGCAGAATTCACCGGATTCACACCGATCATAGTTTTCGATAAACTTTGAAGTATCGACCGAATTGAATACCAGATGGTAATTGGGCTGCCGTGTGACTTTTTCGCCGTAGAGGAACTTTCCGGCCAGCGTGGAGCAGGCGATAAAGTCTGTGGCGTTCCACTGGATCAGCCGCTGCATCACATGGTTATATACCCGTCGCTTCAAACCTTTTTTCGCCTTGGGATCATCGCCCTCCATCCAGTTGTGCGCATGGACGAAACGGTGACGCACCCCGGCAAGGCGCGCGGTCAGCAACACCATCCCGCTGTGAAAAAGCTCATGAGAATGGACAATGTCATATTGTCCCTCCCGCATAACGCGATAGAGTTCGCGGCAGTATCGGAAGAAATGCCTGCCCTCTGTGCCATGGATATGAATACAACGGGAATTGAGACTTTCAATTTCGTCTTGATAAAATGGATGATCTGCTGTAGTTGTATAATCTATCTGAAACCTGGACTTGTCAGCTTGACGCAGAAGGTGCATCAGCTGGTTTTCAATGCCGCCGACATTCATGGCTCCGGCAACAATCAGCACTTTCGTCTTTTCCATTGCTCTCCTCAATGCGTCAGCTTCCACGCAATGGCGTCGATCACCGGCGTCATCCGTAAACGCACCGGCAATGTGATCAATCTGCAGTATCGGGTATTCGGATACTTCATGTGTTTGCGATTGATTTCTTTACATATCTCTCCAAGTCGCTTTTGACGGGAGAACCAGTTGACATGATCCTGAATCAGCAATTTCGCATCGTGATAGATTCCACGGCAGTTTCCAAAATTGATGGCTTTTTGATACAGTTCTTTTTCTTGGGCAGAAAGGGGAGCGTCAGCCAAAGCCTGCTGGAAATACTGCTCTGCAATTTCAAATTGCTGCTGAAGGTCTTTATGCCGCCCTCGCGATAGTGAGTGCTCGTTTTCTGTGTTAACAACGTACACAACAGAATCGCTTACCACATAGCTTTGGATATAAAACGAATAGACGATGTTAAAGACCCGATCCTCCGCAACAGAGGCGCCAACGGGAAAACGGATATGGTGTGCTTCGATCAAGTCACGTTTATACAGTTTTGCCCAAGGGGTGTTAAGTGATTTTCGGCAGATAGCGTCCACAATGTTGGGCATTAAAGCACTCCGACCACACGCGTTTATCGGCTGACGCGTACTGCCCCATTGTTGCTTCCCGTTATCAAACAGGTTAGAGAATTGAATCAAATCTCCAGATGTTGCGGTGCAAATAGAATCTATCGTCGCGAAGTAATTCTCCTTGACATAATCGTCGCTGTCCACAAAGAGAACATATTCTCCGGAAGCCGCGTCAAGCCCGGCGTTTCGCGCGGTGGAGACACCGCCGTTTTCTTCTTCGATATAGCGGATGTTCTGTTCCCGGGAGGAATACTCGCGGCAGGTTTCCCCACTGTGATCTCTGGAGCCGTCATTCACCAGAATGATCTCAGCGTCCGGGTAGCGCTCTGCCAGTAAACTGTCCAAACAGCGCCGCAGCGTTTTTTCTGCGTTATAAACTGGAATGATTACTGAATACTTGGGCTTCAATGCTTATTCCTCCAGCTTGAGCTCTTCGTAGTTATGTTCAAAGTCTATGATAATAGGATGGTGTTTCCATACGCGATCCTCTTCCGGAGGAAGCTGCATATAATCGCCATAGCGAATGCTCAAAAACTGGTTCCGATCACGAAAGGCAGAGTATTCTTTGCCATTGAACGGGATCCTCTCCAGATGTTCAAATAGATCTGAAGGATAGAAACGTTTACAGTCACGGATTGTACAAGGAAATACCAATTCAGCAGATTTATTTTGATTCCATCTCCGGCTTTTCTCACCAGCCCAGTTACTTAACTGGCGAAAATGCTGCTTTGGAACCATAGCCAGCATCATCCTTTGGATAGCTTCTGTTCGGCCGCCCGCCTGCGTATATCCGCGGTTGAAAAGCAGGTTTACTGCGAAGTCAAATTGCTGAATTTTCCTGGAGCCCCACCCGGGAGCTCTTCGATCTGCCGGGAAAACATCGACAAAAATACCTTTGTGGTGTTTTACTGATCGCTCGCTCTCAAATTGAAGGAAAGTTGTGCGATCCTTTCGGATTTTCAGAAAGTTATTGACGAAATCATCGAACATCCGCTCTGTTTCAAGGATGTATCCATCTGGGGCAGCAGACGGCCAGAGCTCTATGAGTCTCTCATAATCCTCTCTGGGCATCATGATGTCGAGATCGTCGTCCCAGGGAATAAAACCTCCGTGTCTGACAGCCCCGAGCAAGGTACCGTAGGCCAAGGAGTAGCGAAGTCCGTTCTCAATGCAGACTTTATCAATCACATCGAGGATTTCCTGCTCCGTTTTCCATAGCTGATGCTGAATGTAACTTATATCTTCCATGTCGCTCAACGTGCCCCGTGGAGTTCCTGCTTTATTAATGTCGTGGAAATCTCCGGTGTTCGTGGGAGATAAACAACTTCACAAAAATCCTTGAGAAAGTCGAATTTCCCTTCCCAGTCGTTACCCATTACAAAAGTATCAATATGGTATTCTTTTATATCAGAAAGCTTCTGATCCCAGTTTTCTTCCGGGATTACCAAGTCAACATAGCGGATGGATTCCAATAACTGTTTCCGCTGATCATATGGAAAATAGCACTTTTTTTGCTTTCCGTTCCAATTAAATTCATCAGTCGACAGTGCAACGATCAAATAATCACCATATTGTTTTGCTCGTCGAAGCAAATTGATATGTCCGTAATGCAGCAGATCAAAAGTTCCGTATGTTATTACACGTTTCATGTATTTTCCTTTCGAGCGGTATAGAATAAAAATGAAAAAACGAGTAAGCACCTCAGCTTCGCATTATGACTGGAAATGCAGAACGGTTTTATTGCAGTAAGAGAGAATAAATCTCTTTTTTTCCAATTCCTGACGGATTTATCATTCTTACCTGCATCCACTCGTAGCCAGGATCGTTGTTGCCTTCAATTATGACCGGGCCATCTGGTGTAATTGCGACATCCCAGCCAACATATCCAATTTGAGGAATCTCCTTTGCTGCAGACTCCACCATATCAATAATCTCTCTCCAAAAAGGAATCTGGAATGACTTAAAACGAATCGTAGAAACGGGATGCACTTCATATATTTCTTCATTATAATCACAACCATTGCTGATGATAATACCTGTTTCGATATCTACGTTGGTAAAAATTGCATCACCTGATGCATTAGTATACGGCAAGTTTTTAGAGAAAGCTGCAGTCGCGGCAAGAGTATAAACTGTGCCATTATTATACCCCGTAACAATCCTAACAACGTTCACAGCAGAATTTGAGATTCGACTCATATCTTTATGCTGCTGTAGAAATGATTCAACGACTCCATTTGGAAGCTGCTGTATTGTTGACAAAACGGCTTCGGGGGCATCATTTTTAAAATCAAAAATTCGTACGCCAATCCCCTGACTTCCTTTGATTGGCTTATAGATGATTTTTTCGCCTAGTGCCAGCAACTCAGATGGTTCTGAAATATTGCATGATTCAAGGCACGTTCTATGCATGTATTGAGAGAATGTATCAAAAAACCGTTTTTTGTTTTGGAATATATCTATTTCTTCTTTCTTATTACATTTTTTTTGAATTCTTTCGCTCATCAAATGAGTAACAAATGTTTCTCTTTTCACGGAATGATCATAAAACCCAAACCAATAATAATTTTTGGGACTAGCACCATAACGAAAGGAACAAAGGATCATATCTAGATAAATAAAGACCATACTTTTGTGATTCTTTAGTTGTACTTTTTCAGCCATTTCTGCTATAGATTTTGTATAGTATCGATAAATGCGAACTATAGTTCGCCCCCAATGCAGCATAGAAAAACCCTCCAATACATATTTATAAGAACAGACAGCGCTGAGATGTCCAGCGCTAATGTTCTTCCGTTAGGCAGTATCCTTCTGTCTTGAGCACGTCAAATTGTGTATAGTCGTTGCCTTAGCTCAAAATGGAACCAATGAATGCAGTATCCAATACAGTTTTTCAAACTGCGCTCTGCGATTTGTGTGCTTCAGATTTGTTACAGCAATTCCGGTGGCGTCGATCATAGGGTTGAACTGCGTCCGGATCTCTGTGTATAGTTTATCGGTAATTCGATCTTGTAATGGCACGCTGAGAAACAGCGTCAGAAGAACGCGATTGTTATACGGAATTGTAATATCCGTGGAATAACGATGCTCGCCGGTAATCACGAGGCCGTTCCATGCAGGCACACGGAACTCCCAAAAGAATTGATCAAACCACTCGATGGGATTCTCTTCTGCAGGTTCATAATAGTCCTGAATAAACTGCTCAAAAATCTTGTCGGTATCTTTGACCAGTTTTCTGTCATGTAAAAAGAATTTATAAAGAGTTGTACAGGCACGCCCAGTAGGCTTTTTAGTAAACTTTGTTCTTCCACAAAAGCGCTTGGAATAATAAGCCCTTCCAATTTCAGAGGCCCAGGATTTGATCTCAACATCGAAATCTGCAAGCTTATCCAGGACGATTCGTTTGCGGATATCATTCGGATTGCTGTTAAGTAAATCACCGCAATTCCAACGGAGAATCTGCGCCACAACATCCTCGTGGTCATCTATCGGTATCCTCTCCGGAACGGGATAGACTTTGTGTTGTAGTTTCAGTGATTTGCATATCTCTGCTGCGGCTTCACAGTCTATTTGCTCAGCAGCCGTTGAGCAATAGCTATAATAACGAAACTGATCGTAAATCCCATTGGCACAGGCCAGCGTGGTTTTGCTATCGCAGCCGCCAGTGAGTGAGATGGCGGGCTTGGTCCATTTCTTTGCGATTAGTGCCAGAGAATTGCCCAGGATTTGCCCAGCCTCTTGAGCCAGTTCACGGCGACTTTTATCCTTGAGCTGATACGGTGTAAAAAAACGCCGGTTTATAAATGTGCCATTCTGATAGGTGCAGCAGAAATTCGGTGTTACACGCTTCAGGCCGACAAACTGCGTCAAATCAGCAGGCAGGGAATTGCCAAGAAGGGAGAAAAAACCATATTTCGTCAAATGCTCGATATAAGGATCTTTCGCTAAACCGAGAAGCTCTCCCAGCAGCATCGTGTGGGAGGAAACATAGAGCTTTCTGTTCTTGGAGGTATAGAAGGTCGTCTGCATTCCGCTGGCGTCATCTACGATCCAGACTTCGTCATTTTGGAGTAGAAAAAACGTAAACACTCCGGTCAACTCGTTGAAATACTCCCAAAAAGAAGACTCGGCCTTGGAGAGACGCGCCAAGCATTCGGAAAGGATCTGTTTTTCGGAGACCTCCATTGAAAAAGGATTATAGGCGTGACCAACAATAACTGCTGTCACACCGCCTCTTGAACAAACGAAACAGCTCTGCAGAGGATGCACCATCAGCGTTTTGCCTGAAAGCTCAAACCGACTCCACGCTCCGTAAAACGGGTAGCCCGATGCTTGAATGATGTCATCTGTGAGCAGAAATCCGCGGATATACAGTTTTTCCCGGAATTGGGGAAATGAATCCAGGATGCGCTGCATGGAACTCAAACCAATATCCTCCCTTGATGCTTCAGCAATCTGCAAAATAAAGGTTCAGGATTTCCTTCACGATTTCTCTTTCATCGTAGAGATGAACGTTATCAATATTGCAGGCCTCTTGCACAGTCATGGCTTTTCGGATCTCTCTCGCCATGGCTTCGTCGTCGTTCAGCTTCACCAATGTGCCGAAGCCGCTTTGTCTGACCACATCCGCGTTGCCGCGGACGTCGGTGGCAATGATGTATTTACCGCTGGCTGCTGCCTCAATCAAATTCAAAGGGAGACCTTCTCGACGACTTGAAGAGATTGAACAATCGCTGGCTGCCAAAAGTGTTGGAATATCTCTTCGATAGCCCAGAAAATGAACCATGGAGGAGACGCCCAGCTTTTCACAGCAAGACTTATACTCATCTTCCAAAATAGGCTGACCGGGGCACAATAAAGTCAATTGAGGATAATCCTGTTTTAGCCTAGCCATCGCCCGGAAAATCATCGGGTGATTCTTGCCCTTCGAAAGATCTGCCGGATAAAGCATCACAAACTGCTCCGGCTTGATACCAAGCGCTTCCCGCGCCGCCCGCTTCTCTTCTTCCGACGCCACATGGAACTTGGTCAGATCCACGCCCACGCCGTTGACCTTGACCACCTTGCCGGCTTTGAAATGCTTCCTGGCCAGGTCATAGTCCTCCTGGTTGATCGTGATGAGTACGTCCGTGTCCTTCGCAAGGAGCTTCTCCACCGGGTAGAACATCGCCCAATACTTTTTTGGCGCGCCCTTGTAGAAGTGGAAACCGTGGGCGGTGTAGAACACCTTGGTGCCGCGCTTGCGGGCGTCCCGGGCGGCGATCCGCGTCATGACGCCCCCGACAGGGGTATGACAGTGAATGATGTCATAGTTGCCTTCGTCGATGATCTTCTTGAGGATCTTGCAGGCCTTGATGTTTTGCGGACTGTAGGGACTGCGCTCAAATGGCACCTCAAACACCTTGTCCAGCATCGAAAGATCAAGACCCGGCTTGTCGTCAGAATTGTCATGATAGGCTGCGTGAACTTCGTGCCCCGCAGCCTTTAAGGCGTTAATTACCGGGACATGGAATTGCCCAATATGAGAACGCACCGTAGCGCAGTACAGAATCTTCATTTCACTCGTTTCCGTTTCTATGTAGTAGAGCCCGCTTGCGGCTGAAAGAAGTCAATTGATCGATTCGCAAATTCAATCAGTTTATTTTACTACAAAACGGCTCTTAAAACAATAGCTGTTTTCATAAAAAGGCTATTTATCTTCTATGCACATGCCGCTGCCTTTTCCCTTGCGAAAAGCGACGGCCTGTGCTATCATTTACAATAGACAATTATGAATTGAGAAAGGCGATTATCATGTCAGAAGCATCTTTTTCCGGCAAAACACTCCTTATCACCGGGGGGACCGGATCCTTCGGCAATGCTGTGCTGAACCGCTTCCTGGAGACGGACATCGGCGAGATCCGCATTTTCTCCCGCGATGAAAAAAAGCAGGACGATATGCGCCATGAATATCAGGCGCGGTATCCTGCTGTTTCGGACAAGATCAAGTTTTACATCGGTGATGTGCGGGATCTGCAGTCGCTGAAAAACGCCATGTACGGCGTGGACTATATCTTCCACGCGGCGGCGCTGAAACAGGTTCCGTCCTGCGAGTTTTTCCCGCTGGAGGCAGTGAAAACCAACGTCTTCGGCACGGATAACATGCTCACTGCCGCCATTGAAGCGGGCGTGCGCAGCGTGATCTGCCTCTCCACCGACAAGGCCGCCTATCCCGTGAACGCCATGGGAACCAGCAAGGCCATGATGGAAAAGGTCGCGGTGGCGAAGGCGCGCACGACGAAGCACACCAAAATCTGCTGCACCCGCTACGGCAACGTACTCTGCTCCCGGGGCAGCGTGGTGCCGCTGTGGATCGACCAGATCCGCAAGGGCGAGCCCATCACCATCACGGAGCCCACCATGACCCGCTTTGTGATGAGCCTGGAGGAGGCTGTTGATCTGGTGCTGTTTGCCTTTGACCACGGCGAGAGCGGGGATATTCTGGTGCAGAAGGCTCCCGCCTGTACCATCGAGACCCTGGCGCGGGCGACGAAAGCACTCTTTGATCGGTCGGACAAGATTCCCGTGAAGGTCATTGGCATCCGCCACGGCGAAAAGATGTACGAGACCCTGCTCACCAACGAGGAGTGCGCCCACGCCATTGACCTGGGCAATTTCTACCGCGTTCCGGCGGATCAGCGTGATCTTAACTATGACAAGTATTTCAAGACCGGCGACGCTGAACGTAACCCGCTGAAGGAGTTTACCAGTTCGAACACTCGTTTGATGACGGTGGACGAGGTGAAGGACAAGCTTCTGACGCTGTCCTATATCCGGGACGAGCTTGCGAAGGAGTAAGACATGAACATACTCATCACCGGCGCAGGCGGATTCATCGGCAAAAACTTGATCTGCGCCCTGGAAAATATCCGGGACGGCAAGGATCGCAGCCACCCGGAGCTCTCGATCGGAGAGATCTTCCGCTGCACCCGGCAGACGACGGAGGCAGAGCTGAAGGCGTTCTGCGCCAAAGCCGAATTTGTCTTTCATCTTGCGGGCGTGAACCGGCCGAAGGAACAGGCGGAATTCATGGCGGGCAACCGCGATTTTACCGGCTCGCTATTAAAGCGGCTTGAAGAGGCGGAAAATCCTTGCCCTGTGATGCTGTCCAGCTCCACCCAGGCCGCGCTGGATAACCCCTACGGGGAGAGCAAGCGGGCAGGGGAGCGACTCCTGCGGGACTACGGGGAGCGTACCGGGGCGAAAACCCTCATCTATCGCTTTCCCAATGTGTTTGGGAAGTGGTGCCGGCCCAACTACAACAGCGCGGTGGCGACCTTCTGCCATAACCGCGCCAACGATCTGCCGATTCAGGTGAACGACCGCAGCACCCGGCTCACCCTGGTTTACATTGACGATGTGGTGCAGGAGCTGCTGGCCGCCCTCGGCGGCAGGGAACATCGGGACGGTGATTTCTGCTGTGTTCCCGTCACCCACAGCGCGACCCTCGGGGAGATCGTGGATCTGATCGAGCGCTTTCGAGCACAGCCGGAGACGCTTGTAATGCCGGAGATCCCCAACGGAAGCTTTGCAAAGAAGCTCTATTCCACCTTCCTGTCCTACCTGCCAAAAGAGAAGGTCGCTTTTCCGCTGAAAATGAATGTGGATGCCCGGGGGAGCTTCACGGAACTGCTGAAAACGGCGAACAACGGGCAGTTCTCCGTGAACATCTCCAAGCCCGGCATAACCAAGGGGCAGCACTGGCACAACACGAAATGGGAGTTCTTCATTGTCGTCTGCGGCCACGGGCTCATACAGGAGCGCAGGATCGGCAGCGAGGAAGTGATCGAGTTTGAGGTCAGCGGGGAGAAGATTGAGGCGGTGCACATGCTGCCAGGCTATACCCACAACATCATCAACCTGTCGGAGACGGAAAATCTCGTGACCCTCATGTGGGCCAATGAGCAATTTGACCCCAACAGGCCGGACACATTCTATCAGGAGGTGTGAGCGTGGCGAAGCTGAAACTTATGACCATCATCGGCACGCGGCCGGAGATCATTCGGCTGAGCGAGACGATCAAGGCCTGCGACAAGTATTTTGACCAGATCCTTGTCCACACCGGGCAGAACTATGACTATACGCTCAACCAGGTCTTTTTTGAGGATCTGGGTCTGCGTGCGCCGGATTTCTATTTGAACGCCGTCGGCGCGGATCTGGGCGAGACCATCGGCAACATTATCGCCTCGTCCTACAAGCTCATGGCGGAGCAGAGGCCGGACGCGGTGCTGGTGCTGGGCGACACGAACTCCTGCCTTTCCGTGATCGCGGCGAAGCGGCTGCATATCCCGATCTTCCACATGGAGGCGGGCAACCGCTGCTTTGACGAGTGCCTGCCGGAGGAGACGAATCGCCGGATCGTGGACGTGACCGCGGACGTGAATCTCTGCTACTCCGAGCACGCGCGGCGCTATCTGAACGCCTCGGGCGTGCCGAAGGAGCGCACCTATGTGACCGGCTCGCCGATGGCCGAGGTGCTGCACCGGAACCTGGAGCAGATCGAAGCCTCCGATATTCTTCAGCGGCTGGGGCTGGAGCCCGGCAAGTATATCCTGCTCTCTGCCCACCGGGAGGAGAATATTGACACCGAGGCCAACTTCTTCTCTCTCATGAACGCGGTGAACGCCATGGCGGAGAAATATGACATGCCGATCCTCTATTCCTGCCACCCGCGCAGCAGGAAGTTTATCGAGGCGCGTCATTTTGAGTTTGACCCGCGCGTGATTCGGCACGAGCCGCTGGGCTTCCATGACTATAACAAGCTGCAGATGAACGCATTTGCGGTGGTTTCCGATTCCGGCACCCTACCGGAGGAGTCGAGTTACTTCCTTTCCGTCGGCCATCCCTTCCCGGCAGTCTGCATCCGCACCAGCACGGAGCGGCCGGAGGCGCTGGATCGCGGCAACTTCATCCTGGCCGGTATCACCACCGAGCAGGTTCTGCAGGCAGTGGACACGGCGGTGGAGATGAACCGCAACGGCGACTACGGACTCCCTGTCCGTGACTACACGGATGAAAACGTCAGTGTTAAGGTCGTTAAGCTCATCCAGAGCTACACCGGCATCGTGGATCGCTTCGTGTGGAGAAAACAGCAATGACTTTTGCCAAAGGCAAAAAAATAGCAGCCAGAAGCGCCGAAGTTTTAGCGGCGCTTCTGGCTTTGCTGTTGATCGCGGCCGGGATCTCCGCTTTTATGTGCAGCCGCGTGATCAAGGTCACACAGTATGATGTGGAGCTGGACGGGATCACAGATCATGTCAAACTTGTTGTCGTCTCCGACATCCACGGAAAGATTTTTGGGGAGGACAACGAGCCGCTCTGCGAGCTCGTTGCGGCGCAGGAGCCGGACGCCATCGTGCTGCTGGGCGATCTGTTTCCCTCCGACTTTCAGGAAGCTGACGCCGCCTATGTCCTGCATTTGACGGAACAGATGCAGCGCATCGCGCCGGTTTATTTTGCCATGGGAAACCACGAGAAAAGCTATACCGCTCGGTATGGCGACGCCTGGATCGAAGAAATCAAAGACACCGGGGCGACCGTGTTTGACGAGAGCTGGGCAGACCTGGAGCTATGCGGCAACACCATTCGGATCGGCGGCAGCATGGGGCACGGCTATCTCTTCGGACGGACGATTGAGGAATTTGAAGTGTCCTCAGACTATCAAATCCTGACAGATATGCAGGAAAGCCCATATCCCGCGATTTTGCTGGCGCATTGGCCGGACACGGTGGCGCTCAGCGACGGGCCGCGGCGCTGGAAAATTGATCTGGTCCTCTGCGGGCACACCCACGGCGGGGTGGTGCGCGTGCCCGGAATCGGCGGCGTCTATGCTCCGCTGCAGGGCTGGTGGCCCAAATATGACTACGGAGAATTCCAGCTCAACGCACAGATGCGCATGATCATCACCTCCGGACTCTCCGGACATGATAAAGTGCCGCGGATTTTCAACTTACCGGAAATCTGCGTGATAAACCTGCATTGATGCAAGAAAGAGAAGAAATTCGGGCCGAACTGCCACTTGCGTTCTGATGCCACGGTGTGATAAAGTAACACTGATAGAAGAAATACTCAGACGCGCTAAATCGATAGCGCTCAACAAATGAGAGGTGAAGCCTATGTACGGACAGGAGCGAAAACGATATGCAGCGCTGGACATTGCCAAGGGGATCGGTATCCTGCTGGTAGTGCTGGGGCATTGCCCGCAGGTCTGGCTGCCGGCGAAGCAGTGGATCTTTTCCTTTCATGTGCCGCTGTTTTTCCTCATCGCCGGAATGGTTTGGGACAGGACGACTCATGAAGAGAGCGGGTTTTTGAACGGCAGCTTTTTGGGGAAAAAGGCGGTTCGGCTTCTGGTGCCCTGCTTCCTGTGGGGAGCGGCCTATATGCTGGCCCGGGCGCTGGTGTCCCAGTCCTTCAAGCCGGAGAGCGTTGCGTGGCTTCTCTACAACAGCCAGAGAAGTCTTTCCGTTCCCAGGGCCGGCACTCTGACCGCGCTTTGGTTTTTGAGCTGCATGTTCGTGACGGTGTGCCTGTTTGAGGGGCTCCAGCACCTCCTGCGAAAGGCGAAACAGCGCGAATGGATCCTGCTTGGCCTGAGTCTGGTTTTTGCAGCGTTGGGGCTTTTCCTTCCGAGGATCGACGTCGGATACCCCTGGAATGTGGACATTGCCATGCTGGGGCTTGCGCTGATGATCTGGGGAAGCCTTGCGAAGAGTTTGTTGGAAAAGCTGGAGGAGAAGCAGTGGCTCTGTCTGCTGATCAGCCTGGTCTCCCTTGCCATCCTGACCCTGACCTACCGCCTGAATCTGCAAGGCTTGCCCGAGCATTATGTGGACGTCTCCAACAGACAGTTCGGGAATCCTGCACTGTTCCTTTTGGACGCGCTGTGCGGAAGCGTGTTTGTCCTCTCGCTCTCTGTATTCCTGAGCGGCTTTTCTCTGCTCCAGCTGCCGCTCTGCAGAATGGGCAGAGATACGATCCCGCTTCTGCTGATCCACAAGCCGGTGGTTTTGGCGATGGGCGTGGTGTTTGGGAAAATGGCCGTTTCCGACCCGGCGGCGGTTGCGATTGAGTTCGTGCTGGCGATCGTGATCAGCGAGGGGATTTACGTTCTGACGTCTCCCTTTTTCCCGTTCCTGTATGGGGAAAGCAGACGCTTCGGCATTGAGTCGGGCAGAAGCATGTCACGCTACAGATGATCGGCGGATAGATTACATACGAATAGAAAAACAACAGCTGCTTTGGCGTGTGCCGAAGCAGCTGTGTTTTGTCATATCCCGAGATTTTTTAGAATCAGTTCACTCAGCCGGGATGCGTTTCCTTCGCCCACAAAGCTGTTGTGGGGCGTGATCATAACCTTTTCCGCGTCCCAGAGGGGGCTTTGCGGATCCAGCGGCTCCTCTGCGAACACGTCCAGAACGGCGGCGCAGCCCAGGCCTTTCAGATCGACCACCGCACCGCGGGAAATGTTGACAAGAACGGCGTCCGGCTTCAGCTGACAGGCCTTGACCAGGCCGCGGGTTTCCTCGGTCAGAGCGAGGGTAACGATCAAAACGTCCGCCGTTTTGATTTCCCGGGAAAGCGCGTCGAGGCCGACGATGCGGTCAAAATTCCGCAGTTCTTTCACCGTGCGGTTTACACCCACTACCTGACAGCCGAAGGCCTGGAAGCGTTTTGCGCATTCTGCGCCCACATCACCGCAGCCGACGATAACGACCCGTTTTCCGGCAAGCTCCCTCAGCTCCCGGTTTTTCTGCCAGACATGGGCGTCCTGCTGCCGCTGAAAACGGGGAAGATCCTTATAGATCGAAAGCACCCCGGCTATGGCGAACTCCGCCATGGGAACGGAGTACACGCCCCGGGCGTTATGGATCTCGATCCCTTTCTCGCGGACATAGTCCAGGGGCACGCGGTCAAAGCCGACGCTGGTGAGCTGAATAAAGCGCAGGCTGGGGAAGACTTCGATGGAGTGATGCAGAAACAGACCGTTGCAGATGGTCCCCTCGACCCAAGCCGGGTCGCAGGGGAGGGGATCGGCCTCCTGCTGCAGAAAAACGATCTCGTGTCCGAGCTTTTGAAGCTGAGGAATGTGCGCTTCGGCTTCATTCCACGCCCCGGTAAGTAATAGATGCATATTATTCTGACTTAGCGATTTTGCTTAGCTTCCAATTCTTCCACGGCGTTGTGTACCGCGGCCTCCAGCTCCTTGCGATTTTCTGTGAAGTAGCGCGCATGTCTGGCACATTCTTCTTCCAGGGTGCGGATCTCGCGGACGCCGCGGAAAAAAATCTCCTCCACTGCGTCCATATCAACGTAACGGTCTACGTTGCAAAACGACCGGGACAAAATGGCCATTTGAGAGCCGAGCCAATAGTGCTCCTTGATGATCATCTCTGCCGGGACAAGACCCCGGCCAAGGGAGGCGATCCCGCCGAAGCCGTAAAAAATCCCTTTCTGCCGGATCTTTCGGCAAAGCCGCTCAACGGTTCCGTCGGTGAGAAGCTCAAACATAAAGCGCTTCCCGTACCCGATGCTGAGGTCATTGATCCCAATGTGGATCTCGTCGATCCAGGGGATGAGAAGAATCTCGTTCAGAGCATCAACGGCCTCGGGGGTCTCCAGCAGGAGCATAGTCTTGACCCGCCCGTCAACGATTTTCAGAAAACGCTTCACTTCCGTGACGGTCTTGAAAAACGGAAGCATGACGATGTCTGCTCCGGCCTGGATGGCTGCCTCGATCTCCTCCTCAGAGGAGGTATACTCGCTGGTCTTCTCGTGGATGGGATTCACCCGCACCAGCAGCTCAGACTGGGTCAGAACGCTGCGGAGGACAGCAATGTCGTGAATCGTATGATGATTCTGAACGGTATCGAGGTTGCCCTGCCTTTCGGCTTTTCCGATATACTCCATGTCGACAAAGATGCGGTCAACGCCGTTTTTCTCGGCAATCAGGGCGATCTCCGGCCGATTTGTGATATACATCAGCTTGAGCGGCATAGCAGTTTAGCTCCTTTTCTATCTTTCAGGCGAAGGGCTTCCGTCAGATTTGGTCTCTACGGTGGCTCCGTTGTTGACATTATCTGCGCGGGAAAAGACCTTGAAAACAGTGACAAAGAATATTTTGCAGTCCAGCAGGAAGGAAACATGATCGACATACCAGCAGTTCAGCTCGATTCGCTTGTGCCATTCCACGGCCTTGCGCCCGTTGATCTGCGCCCAGCCGGTGATGCCGGGACGGACGTCGAACATATGGAGCTGCTCTTCGGTGTACTTGTCAATGGGCCAGGGGTGGTAGGTCAAAGGCGGTCTGGGGCCGATGAGGGACATGTCGCCCTTGAGGATATTGAAAAGCTGGGGAAGCTCGTCCAGAGAGAGCGCACGCAGGATGCGCCCTGAACGCGTGACGCGCTCGTCGCCGGCTTCGGAATAAACGCCGGAGCCGGTGTGCTCGGCGTTGTGTACCATGGACCGAAACTTGTACATGGAGAACACTTTGCCTTTTAGCCCCAGGCGATCCTGGCGGAAGAGCACAGGCTTCCCGGCGTCAAGAAGGACGGCCAGCGCGCACAGGAGGATAAGGGGGGACAGTATGACCAGCGCAAGAACAGAGATCAGCAGATCCAAAGCGCGTTTTGTGAAAAGAGAATAAAGGCTTCTTTTCGATCTCAAGACAAGTTCCACCTGTTCCAATAAAATAATACAATACGAGGCTTATCCCAAATGAAAACCCGGAAAACAACAACAAATGGATGGGTTATCATAACGCAAAACAACCCACCTTAATGGAATTACATCTCATTATAACAAACCTGAACACAAAAAGCAATTCATTCTTATCGATTATGCAAAAAGTATGCACTTGAATGTGATTATAATTTCCTGCGAAGACCTTTATAAAAGATCGAATACTGTCAAGCCCTGAGGAAATAGAATAGCTCTGGGGTGAAAGCAAAATGGAAACGGCATTGTTTTTGCTGCTGCAGAGCATGTTCTGGATGCTGCGCATCGCGCCGGGCGGGTCATTTCCGCGGCCGCTGAGCAAAAGTGAAGAGAGTGATTGCCTCGCACGCTGGGCAGAGGGAGATGTGGAGGCTCGCAACAAGCTGGTGGAGCACAATCTGCGCCTGGTGGCCCACATCGTCAAAAAATACTATGCCCAGACGGACGACATGGAGGATCTGATCTCCATCGGGACCATCGGTCTCATCAAGGGCATCAACACCTACCGAGCGGAGAAAGGGGTGAAGCTCTCCTCCTATGTGAGCCGTTGCATCGAGAACGAGATCTTAATGGCCTTTCGCGGCGCGCGCAAGAGCGCGGGGGACGTGAGCCTGTCAGAGGCGCTGGACGTGGAGGAAGAAGGGGGGAGCCTGTCCATCCTGGATGTGCTGGCACAGGAGGACGATCTCTGCGAGCAGGTGGGAAGGGCGGAGATCCGCAGCAAACTCCAGCGCGCGATCCAGACCGCGCTTACAGAGCGGGAGGCGGAGCTTGTTTGTCTGCGCTACGGGCTGAATGGGGGAGAACCGCAGACCCAGCGACAGCTTGCGGAGCGCTTTTCCATCAGCCGCAGCTATGTATCCCGCATCGAAAAGCGCGCCCTGGAAAAACTGCGGGATGCGCTGGGGGATGGGGTCGAATTGCCATAGAAGAAAGCCGGAGTGGGGGACATAGCCGGAAAAAGCTCTTGTATTTCGGATAAAATGGTGCTATAATAACCTAACTCATGGGGTGTAAAGCCATGGGAAAACAAAGGAAGTGAGGTGAGCGATTCTGGACTGGAAAAAGATTGCGTGGCTGGTTTCCATGGGCTTACTGTGCCTGGCGCTGATCGCATGCGTCTCCGCGCGGATCGATGCCGCCGTGAATCATCCGGACAATGTGGATCCCGATGCTACCAAAGCTCCCGTCATCTCGCTGTCGACGCCGACGCCGGAGCCCATTCAGGACGAGTGGCCGGATATTGATATTACGCTCCCTCAGTATGCCATGGTCAACAGCTCCAAGCTCCTGGCCTCCTCTTATGTGCCAGACGTCTCCCAGATCAACGGCAGCTATATGATGTTTGATACGGCGGCGCTTCCGTATCTGGAGGCCATGCTGCAGGATCTGCGGGATAACGGCTTCGGGGTGTATGTGGGCGGCGCTTACCGTTCCTATTCCTACCAGAAGGAACGCTTTGACGGCAAATGCTACAACATCGCGCTGGAGATGGGCATCGAGGGCAAGGAGATCTGGCTGCTGCCGGAGTATCAGCTTGCTGTGGAAGAGGCAAAGAAATACACCATGGAGCCGGGCGCCAGCGAGCATCAGCTGGGGCTTGCCGTGGATCTGTACGATCGGCAGTATGTCGCTACCGACTACGACCATATGAACCAGCGCTTTTATGAGTATCTGGACTCCATCTGCGCAAACTACGGTTTTATCAAGCGTTACCCCACCCGCAAGCTTCTGCTGACCGGCTGGGATGAACCCTGGCATTACCGCTATGTGGGAGTGGAGGCTGCCACCTTCATCATGAACAACAACCTCTGCTATGAGGAGTTCTACGCGCACTACGTTCCCGATTTTGAATACTGAGGATCCGCAGCGGAGGCGAAGGGCTTCCGCTGCGTTTCCATCCAATATCTTGCAAAAAAGGCTTGCATTCGGCGCAAGATAGTGTTATACTCACACAGTAAGGATTATGGTTTATGGAGAGTGGGTTGCGACCCACTCTTTTTTCAAGACTATTTCATGGATAGAGGGGGATGCGGATGAGCAAGATCACCGAGAAGGTTTTTGCCCTTGCCAAACCGGTAGTGGAGGAGGAGGGCTGCTCCCTCTGGGACGTGGAGTACCTGCGGGAGGCCGGCACCTGGTATCTGCGGATTTATATTGATAAGGAAGGCGGCGTCTCCATCGACGACTGCGAGCACATCAGCCGTCGGCTGGATCCCATCCTGGATGAGGCGGACCCCATTCCGGAGAGCTATGTGTTTGAGGTTGGCTCCGCCGGAGCGGAACGGGAACTCAAGCGCCCCTCCGATTTTGAGCAGTTCATGGGGCATGAGGTGGAGCTGAAGCTCTATAAGCCGCAGAAGGGGAGAAAATCCTTCGTTGGCGTCCTGTCCGGCTATGAGGACGGCACCGTGACGATCACCGTGGGGGACGAGGAGCTGCCTTTTACCGCGGCGGAGACCGCGCAGGTTCGCCTTCACGTTTCTTTTTAACAGAAAATACAAGTTGCAAGAATAGAATGGAGAGTTACAAATGAACGCTGAATTTTTTGAGGCCATTGAAGCCATCGAAAAGGAAAAGGGGATTCCCCGCGGCTATATGTACGACAAGATCAAGCAGGCCATGCTGGCCGCTTTCCGCAAGGATAACCCCGAATGCGAGGATAACGTGGCCATCGACCTGGACGAGGAGAAGAGCCGGATCGAGATGTATGTCACCAAGACCGTGGTGGACGAGGTGGAGGATCCCAGCCATGAGATCAATCTGGAGGCTGCCAAGAAGCTCAGCCGCCGCGCGAAGTTGGGCGATACGGTGAATATCCCCGTCGAGACCAAGAAGTTCGGCCGCATCGCCGCCCAGCAGGCCAAGCAGATCATCACCCAGGGTATCCGGGAAGCGGAGCGCGGCATTATCTATGAGGAGTTTACCTCCAAGGAGCATGAGATCCTGACGGGCGTGGTGTCCCATATCGAGCCCCGCAACGGCAGCGTCTCCATCCGCATCTCCTCCAACAGCGAGTTTACCGAGGCCATGCTCTCCGCCGGCGAGCGCATCAAGAACGAAGTGCTCAAGGAAGGCGATCGCATCAAGGTCTATGTGGTAGAGGTTCGCAACTCCGGTCGCGGCCCCCAGGTGCTCATCAGCCGAACCCACCCCGGCCTTGTGAAGCGTCTGTTCGAGCTGGAAGTGCCTGAGATTTTTGACGGCACCGTGGAGATCAAGTCCATTGCCCGTGAGGCCGGCAGCCGCACCAAGATGGCCGTCTGGTCTGCCGATCCCAATGTGGATCCCATCGGCTCCTGCGTCGGCCCCAAGGGCGGTCGTGTCGCCAGCATCGTCAACGAGCTGGGCGGCGAGAAGATCGACATCGTGAAGTACAGCGAGGTGCCGGAGGAGTATATTGCCGCGGCGCTCTCTCCCTCCGAGGTGGTCAGCGTGACCATGCAGGAGGACGGGAAGAGCTGCCGGGTCATCGTGCCGGACAATCAGCTGTCCCTGGCCATCGGCAAGGAAGGGCAGAACGCACGTCTGGCCGCCAAGCTCACCGGCTATAAGATCGACATCAAGCCCCAGAGCGAGGCGTGAGAAATAGCTTTGAGTTTTGAGGGAGCGCAGCAAGCTTCTTCTGACGAAAGGAGGCAGCAGAGATGAATTTACCGAAGAAGATCCCCATGCGGCAGTGTCTCGGCTGCCGGGAAATGAAGCCTAAACGGGAGCTGATCCGTGTAGTTCGCTCGCCGGAGGGGGAGATCAGCCTGGATTTTCGGGGCAAGGCCAACGGACGGGGCGCGTATCTGTGCCCGAACGGAGATTGCCTCAAGAAAGCGGTGAAGAGCAGGGCGCTGGAGCGCGCGTTCAGCGCCGCGATCCCGGCTGAGATATACGATCGCCTGCGCGAGGAAATGGAGCGGGGCGAGTGACAGAGAAGATTTTAGGCATGTTGGGGCTGATGCGCCGCGCAAGCGCCATCGTTCCCGGGGAAGATAAAGCGGCGGAAGCCGTCCGAGCCGGGAAGGGAAAGCTCCTGCTGCTGGCGGAGGATGTGGCGGATAACGCCCGCCGCAAGGCGGAGAACCTTTCTGCCGGACGCAGTGTTGCGCTGGTACCGCTGCCCTTTGACCGGGCGGCGCTGGGCGATGCGCTGGGGCTGGGAAACTGCTCTATAGCGGCGGTGACGGATCTGGGCTTTGCCCAGGCCTTTGCCGGCCTGCTTGCCGCCCAGTGGCCGGAACAATACGCGGAGCTTGCGGAAAGCGTCCGCCGGAGGAAAGAGAAAGCGGACAGGAGAAAGCTCCAAAAAGGAAGCAAACGAGTTGGAACAAGGAGGACTAAGGTATGAGCATGGTGAAGTATCGCGTACATGAGGTGGCGAAGGATTTTGGCGTCGCATCCAAGGTGATTTCGCAGATCCTTACGGATTATATCGCGCCGCCGAAAAATCACATGCAGGTCCTGGAAACGCCCGAGCTGGACGTGATTTTCGAATATATGACCCAGCATAACCAGGTCGCAAGCCTGGAAGACATCTTTAAGGTGACGCCGCCTGCGCCGCCTGCTGAGAAGCCTGCCGCCGCAAAGCCCGCCGGCAAGCCCGCTCCCGCCCAGGGACAGAGCAAGGGCGCACCGAAGAGCGCACCCGCGGCACAGCCCGCAGCGGCTCCCGCCCCGCAGCCCAAGCAGGAGAAGAAGGAAAAGCCCCATGTGCCCCGCCAGGTGGCGGAGAAGCGCGTGGTGGATACCAGAGGCGGCGCCGCAGTCAATATCGAGAAGTACAACGAGAAGTTCGAGGATATGGGCGACGCCAAGGTTGGCAATAACAACGACATGCGCCGCGGTAATAAGGAGAAGATCCAGCAGAAATCCAAGCAGCGCGGCGGGCAGCAGCCCTCCAATAAGCGCCGCCAGGAAGAGCGGGACAAGATGCAGAAGCTCCAGCTGGAGATTGCCCGCAAGCAGCAGCTCAAGGTGCAGATCCCCGAGGAGATCTCCGTGGGCGAACTGGCTACCCGCATGAAGAAGTCTGCCGCCGAGGTCATCAAGCAGCTGATGAAGCTGGGCGTCTTCGCGTCTGTGTCCGAGATCATCGATTACGACACGGCCGCTCTCGTTGCCATGGAGCTTGGCTGCAAGGTGGAGAAGGAAGTCATCGTCACCGTGGAAGAGCGGCTGATCGACGACCATGAGGATAAGCCCGAGGATCTGGTGCCCCGCGCCCCCGTTGTGGTGGTCATGGGTCACGTGGACCACGGCAAGACCTCTCTGCTGGACTATATCCGCCATGCGAACGTCGTCTCCGGCGAGGCCGGCGGCATTACCCAGCACATCGGCGCCTACACCGTGGAAATCAACGGCAGCCCCATCACCTTCCTGGACACCCCGGGCCATGAGGCCTTTACCTCCATGCGCGCCCGCGGCGCCATGGTGACGGATATTGCCATCCTGGTCGTGGCTGCGGACGACGGCATCATGCCCCAGACCGTGGAGAGCATCAACCACGCCAAGGCCGCCGGCATCCCGGTGGTGGTGGCGATCAACAAGATGGACACCGTCGGCGCCAATCCCGAGCGCATCAAGCAGCAGCTCACCGAGTACGATCTGGTCAGCGAGGAGTGGGGCGGCGATACCATCATCGTGCCTATCTCCGCCAAGACCGGTATGGGTATTGAGGAGCTGCTGGAGAATCTGGTCATTCTGGCCGAGGTACAGGAGCTGAAGGCCAATCCCAATCGCGCCGCCAAGGGCACCGTCATCGAGGCGAGGCTCGACAAGGGCCGCGGCCCCATCATGACCGTTCTGGTGCAGAACGGCACCCTGAAGCTGGGCGACATCATCATTGCCGGCACCGCAGTGGGCCGCGTGCGCACCATGATCAACGACAAGGGTCAGCGCGTTACCACAGCCGGCCCCTCTACGCCGGTGGAGATCTCCGGCCTCAGCGAAGTGCCCAGCGCCGGCGACATCTTCAACGCGGTGGGCGATGAGCGCATGGCCAGAGAGCTGGCCGAGGAGCGCCGCATCAGCCAGGCGAACAACGCCATGCCCGGTACCAAGAAGGTCAGCCTGGAGGATCTGTTCAGCCAGATCCAGGCCGGCGAGATGAAGACCCTGAACCTGATCGTGAAGGCCGACGTGCAGGGCTCCGCCGAGGCGGTGAAGACCTCTCTGGAGAAGATCTCCAACGACGAGGTGCGCGTCAAGGTCATCCACAGCGCCGTTGGCGCCATCAACGAGTCGGACGTTATGCTGGCCGCCACCTCCGGCGCTATCATCGTGGGCTTCAACGTGCGGCCGGACAACGCCGCACGGGACAGCGCCGCCCGCAGCAACGTGGACATGCGGATGTACCGCGTGATCTACGACTGCATCAACGAAATCGAGGATGCCATGAAGGGCATGCTGGCGCCCAAGTTCAAGGAGTCCATCATCGGCCATGCCGAAGTGCGCGAGACCTACAAGGTCTCCAAGGTCGGCACCGTCTGCGGCTGCTACTGCACCGACGGTAAGATCCAGCGCGGCTGCGATGTGCGCGTCCTGCGGGACAACATCGTCATCCACGAGGGCAGCCTGGCCTCCCTCCGCCGCTTCAAGGACGACGTCAAGGAAGTCGCCAGCGGCTACGAGTGCGGCATGCAGATCGAGAAATTCAATGACGTCAAGGTCGGCGATGTGATCGAGTGCTTCGTCATGGAACAGATCAAGGAGTAAGAACGATGAAGAAAAGAACGATTCGTGAAATTCTTTTTGCGTATCTTGCCTGTGGCATCGGGCTGATCCTCTCCACGCTGATCGTCTGCGCGGCGATCAAGATCGCCTTGGACAACAAGGATCTGATGCTGAACTGCGCAAAGCTCATGCTGGGCGGCGGGCTTGGCGCGTGCGCCGTGTCCTTCGTGATCTTGATGCTCTGTCTTCTGGTCCGGAAAAGCGTCAAGGGACGCTGATAAGAAAATGACCGATGCTGTATGCAGCATTGCCAAAGGGCGGTGCTGCATACAGTTTTTTTCGCTGCCTTGAGGAAATCCACCTGCCCATCGTTGACTTTCCGGGGCGAAAATGATACCATAAATTGAATCAATAGGAAACAAGCTAAGGGAGGTTATAGAAATGAAAAAACATCGGATCTTATCCCTGCTTCTTGCGCTTCTGATGCTGGTTTCGCTGCTGGCTGCCTGTGGGGAGAGTCCCGCGGAGGAGCCTGCGACAGCGGAGGAACCCGCAAAAGCGGAGGAGCCTGCACAGACGGAGGAAGCAGCGACCGCCGAGGAGCCTGCTCCCCCGGAGGAGGAATTCTTCCTGGAGCGGGAGCCCGGCTGCAATCAGCTGACGATCTACTGGAATCACCCCACAGCGGACTATGCCAAGTGCGACGTGTGGGTCTGGTTCCCCGGCAGAGACGGCAGCGGCCAGCTTTTCTATCCCTGTGCCTACGGCGCCAAGTGCATGGTGAACGTACCGGAGGACGTCACGGAGGTTGGCTTTATCGTTCGCCGGGATTGCTCCAACCCCGGCGGCAAGTCCTGGGGAGACGCCACCAAGGACGTAGAGGAAGACCGTTTTGTGACCATGGATGGCGGGGATACGGAGATCTATCTCAAGCCCGGCGACGCCATGCAGTATACCAGCAATGACGGCGGCGTGACGCTGAACGCCATCCGTTCCTTTACCCTGGCGGGCATTATTTCCACCAACCAGATCCACTATGTGATCAGTCCCGCTATGAAGATCGAGAGTCTGGATCAGATCCATGTCCGCCAGGACGGCCGGGAGATCGAGATCGCGGAGCTCTCCAGCCTGAACAACAATGTGACGGTGGGCAACATTACCCTCAAGGAGGATCTGGACGTGTCCAAAACTTACACGGTGGAGATCGAGGGCTATGGTGAGATCCCCGCCATTCCCACAGATCTGTTTGACAGCCAGGAGTTTATCGAGAAATACACCTATGACGGCGACGACCTGGGCGCCGTGATCCACGGCGATCAGACTACCTTCAAGGTCTGGGCCCCCACGGCCAGCGCCGTGACCCTGAATCTCTTTGAAGCCGGCGACGGCGTGGACGCCTACGATACCGTGGAGATGACCCGGGAGGAGAAGGGCGTGTGGTCCGCGGAGGTCGATTGCGGCCACGGCACTTACTACACCTACTCTGTCACCACCGCCCTCGGCACCCAGGAGGCTGTGGATCCCTATGCCCGCGCGGTTGGCGTGAACGGCGATCGGGGCATGGTGGTGGATCTTGCGCTCACAGATCCTGAGGGCTTCCGGGACAGCGGCTTCTATGACGGCATGGAGTGCTATGGCGACGCGGTGATCTGGGAGGTGCATGTGCGCGACTTCTCCAATACCATCGCCGCTTCCAAGTACCCCGGCAAGTATCTGGCCTTTACCGAGACGGGGCTCACCAACTCCAGCGGTCTGCCGGTGGGCATGGACTATCTGAAGGAGCTGGGCATCACCCACGTGCATCTGCAGCCGGTGTACGACTATGCCACGGTGGACGAGAGCAGCGACGAGCCGCAGTTCAACTGGGGCTACGATCCCAAGAACTACAACGTGCCTGAGGGCAGCTATTCCACCGACCCCTATCACGGGGAGGTGCGGATCAATGAATTCAAGCAGATGGTGCAGAGCATCCACGCAAACGGCATGGGCGTGGTCATGGACGTGGTATATAACCACACCTATTCCATGGACTCCAATCTGAACCGGATCGTGCCCTATTACTACTACCGCGTGAACTACGACGGCAGCCCCGCCAACGGCAGCGGCTGCGGCAACGAGACTGCCTCCGATCGCGTGATGTTCCGCAAGTACATGGTGGACAGCGTTTGCTACTGGGCCAGTGAGTATCATATCGACGGCTTCCGCTTCGACCTGATGGCGCTGCACGATGTGGAGACCATGCAGGCGATCGAAGAGGCCTTGCATGAGATCAATCCCCAGGCCATCATCTACGGCGAGGGCTGGACCGGCGGCACCTCTCCACTGCGGGAGAATCTGCGCGCCAACCAGGCTAACATCTCGCAGATCAGCGCCACCGGCGAGGGCATCGGCGCGGTGGCCGTGTTCAACGACGCCATCCGGGACGGCCTGAAGGGCAGCGTGTTCGATCAGAAGGACAGCGGCTATGCCAACGGCAGCGCCAACAAGGCCAACGCCGAGAAGGTAGTCTTCGGCATTCAGGGCGGCGTGCGCAATGGCGCCACCAGCTGGGGCGTGGACAACGCCATGGTCATCAACTACGTCTCCTGCCACGACAACAACACCCTGTGGGACAAGCTCCTGGCCACCAATCCGGACGCCTCCACCGAGGAGCTGCTGGCCATGAACCGCCTCTGCGCGGCGACGGTCTTCCTCTCCCGCGGCACGCCCTTCATCCTGGCCGGTGAGGAGATGCTGCGCACCAAGGGCGGCGACCATAACAGCTACGCCTCCTCGGACGAGGTGAACAACCTGGATTGGGAAGCGCTGACGCCGGAGAGCGACCAGTGGCAAATGGTGTTCTATTACTATCAGCTGATCACCATACGCCGGGAGAACGACTTCTTCACCAAGGCTGACGTTACGGCAGAGGTGCTGGAGAATAACGCCATTGCCGTCACCTGGACGATGGACGGGGAAACGGTGGCTTACGCTATCATCAACCCCAATGATGAGGAAATGCACGTCGACCTTCCGGAGGGGGATTGGTGGGTGCTGCTCAGCCCCACGCCGATCACCCCGGGATCCGGTGAGGCGGAGCCGGTGCACGAAGCCACCGTTCCGGCTATTAGTGTGATGATCGTGAAGCGCTGAGACAATTGACAACAAAGGACGCTGTATGTTTTGGCATCCGGCGTCCTTTGCTTTGTATCTGATAACAGCTGCGAGGAGATAAAGCATGACGCTTTTGCAAATGAGCTATATTCTGGAGATCGACCGCTGTGGCTCCATGAACAAGGCGGCGCAGCGGCTGTTCCTCTCCCAGTCCACGCTCTCCAGCGCGATCCTGGAGGCGGAGCGGGAGCTGGGGATCACGATCTTCCACCGCTCAAACCGGGGCATCCGCTTGACGGAAGACGGGAAGGAGCTGCTTGCCCAGATCACGCCCCTGGTGGAGCAGAGCAGGAAGCTGGAGCGCTACTACTCCCGCCGCGGGGAAAAGGACTGGCTGCATCTTTCGGTGGCGGCGCAGCGCTATCCCTTCTGCGCCAAGGCTTTCGTGGAGCTGCTGCAGGAGCTGGAGCAGCGCCCCATGCAGATGAGCCTGAAGGAGATGGACATGAGCGCTGTGATCCGGGAAGTTGCGCTGGGAGAGAGCGAGCTGGGCGTGGTGTTCGTCTCGGATCTGACGGAGCGAGCGGTGTTTCGTACCCTGGAGGAAAACGGTCTGAGCTTTCAGCCCCTGGTGCGCCTCAAACCCCAGGTGTTCATGCGGAAAGGGCATCCGCTGGCAGGGGAGCGCTCCGTGACGGTGGAGCAGCTGAGGGACTATCCCCATGTGGTTTTTGCCCAGGCGGACGGCGATCTGAATTTTGCCGAAGAGGCGGTGCCCGGCTCCGGTGTTGACTTTGCGCGCATGGTCTATGTGAGCGACCGGGCCACCATCTACAACGTGCTGGCGCACACGGACTGCGTCTCCACCGGAAGCGGGGTCCTGCCCGCGGGCTATGCGGACGAGAACCTGCTTGCCATTCCGCTGGAGGGGCAGCAGGACATGCGTCTTGGCGTCCTGCACCGCCGGGATGTTCCCTTGACGGAAACAGCGTGCACCTTTGTGGAGCGTCTGGAGGGCATCACGTCGGAGATGTGAGGAAAGAACTGGTAAAACGCATAAAAAAACGGGGAATACGGTGAAATATTTCTTCGTGTGTTTTGAAAGATTGTCATTCCAACTTGAAAATAGCTGTGCTATAATGCCGTTTGGCAAATCGTGCGTTATATGCGCACGAAAAGAGAAAAGGAGAAGAACAGCATGACAAAAAAGATCCTGAGCTTTGTCCTGGCGATGACGCTGATCGTGTCCCTGTTCGCCGGCCTGACCGTGACGGCCAGCGCCGACTACGAGGGCACAGGCACCTTCGTCAAGACAACCGGTAGCCTGGATTCCGGCTACTATGTCTTTACGTATGCAACTGCAACAACCATGTTCCCGATGAGCAACGATACCAGCGCCAAAAACTGGATCAAGCCCGGACCGGATTTCACGATTACGGACACCCTTGAAAATCCGGATCCGTCCATTGTCTGGTACTATGACGCGGATACAGGCACGCTGAACAGCGCCGGCGACCCCACGCTGTACGTGAGCTGGCCCACCTCCGGCAACAGCGCCATGCCCAAAACTACTGCCACCCCGCTTACGATTACAGACACCGGCAGCGGCGTGTATAACATCACCGTGACGGCAACGCCCGCCCGCTTCCTCCGCTACAACACCCAGGATTCCGGCTGGCGCTTCTACACAAGCAATACTGGCAGTGCCAATTTCACGGTCTTCAAGCTCTCTGACAGCTCTGCTCCTGTGCATGAGCACGTCTGGGGCGCCTGGACTTCCAACGACAACGGCACCCACAGTCGCAGCTGCCAGGGTGAGGACTGCCCTGTCGGCACCCAGACCGAGAACTGCAGCTTTGACGAGGGTACCGTCACCACCCAGCCCACCTGCGTAGCCGAGGGCGTGAAGCACTTCACCTGCACCGTCTGCGGCTATGAGAAGGACGAGGCTGTTCCCGCCACCGGCGAGCATGTGGACGCCAATAACGACGGCGCCTGCGACGTCTGCGGCGAGGAGATGCCCACCGCCACCATCTTCACTCTCAGCACCGAGATCCATGAGGGCGACCAGGTCGTGATTTACTATCCCGCCGACTCCCTGGCTCTGTCCGTCAATGCCAGCGGCAAGAAGCTGGCCGGCACTGCCGCCAGTATCGAGGGCGAGGAGCTCACCGTTATGTCCAACGACGCCAATACCGCCGTGATGACCGTGGAGTTTGCCGACGCTCAGAACTTCCGCCTCAAAAACACCGATGGAAAGTATCTGACCTCTGGCGCCACCGGTAGCAGCCTGAGCTTTTCCGCTGAGGCCAGCGACTACGCCCTGTGGTACCTGGAAGTGGCTGACGCCTCTGCCAAGACCGTCTACATCCGCAGCACCAACGCCGCCTACAACGGCAACAAGAACCAGGCCTTGGAGTATTACAACGGCTTTACCGTCTACGGCATCAAGACGACTGAGACGACTGATATTTATAAGTTCCAGCTCTTCATCCTTGCCAATCCCGAAGCCCACGTTCATGATTGGGATGAGGGCACCGTCACCACCGAGCCCAGCTGCACCGCAAAGGGCGTGATGACCTACACCTGCTCCGGCTGCGACGAGACCTACACCGAGGAGATCCCCATGACTCCCCATTTTGACGAGGATTTCGACGGCTTCTGCGAAGGCTGCCAGGGCAGGATCTATAGAGAGACCGAGACCCTGAACGATGGGGACAGCCTGATCCTGGTGACCAGGGCCTTCGGCGTGGCGCTGACCGGTGCCGAGACCGCCAACGGCGGCTACATGGCTGCCGCCGAGGTCAACGCCCAGGAGGGCGTCACCGTCCCCGCGGCGGAGGACAATGTCTGGACCGTCAAGGCCGCCGACGAGGGCTTCTATCTGCTCAACAGCGAGGGAGCCTACCTCTATGTGAACGACACCAACCATCTGGCTCTGGGCGACGAGACCAGCGACAACATCCTCTGGACCGTGGGCGAGCCCGTGGAGGACCTGACCGCCACCGGCGCCTACCTCTACAATCCCGGTACCGAGAAGTACGTTGAGTACGGCGTGAACTACAACAACTACCAGACCTACGGCGCCCCCACTGCCAACTACGAGACCTGGTACGCCTTCACCTTCTTCACCTGCCCCGCCGAGCCGACGGGCGAAGCCAGCTTCACGATGTCTCCCACGGAGGTCACGCTGGAGGGCTTTAACGAGAACGGCGATCTGCTTCTTCCCTTTACCGCCGAGACCCTGACCTTTGGCCCCGTCCAGGCTGAGGGAAGAACGTTTATGCCGAATTGTCTCCATGTAGAGTTTTATTCCGGAACGCTAAGCAACGGAACCGACGACATCTCCTTCCAGATCTACGATGGCAACCTGGACGAACACTGGGGCACCGGCGAAAGCTATGGCTTTGGATTCTTCGAACAGGGCGAGGAAGGGTCCATTTTGCTCTTCATCGACCCCGTCGCCCTGACAGACGCTGCCCCCGGCACCTATACCGCTACGATGCGCTATACAGGCACATGGCTGGAGGAGGGGGATTCCGCGGAAGGCCCCTCCGGCACCGTCGCCCTGACCCTGGAGGTTCCGGAACCGGAGCCCCTTGCCGACGGCTTCTATCTGCTTGTCGCCCACAGCGATACCGACTGGACCGTGGACAACATCAACGAAGAGCAGAAGTTTGAAGAGAATCCCAACGCCCAGGGCGAGTATCTGCTGAGCACCGCTCTGGCAGTGGAAGACCAGATCAAGGTAGTCCGGGTGGAGAACGGCGAGATCACCGGCTGGTGGCCCAATGGCGTGGGCACCCAGTACCATGTGGACGAGGCTCACTCCGGCAACGTGACCATCTACTTCAAGACCGATTACGTGAACGACTGGGCGGAGTTTGGCGGTTACTTCTATATCGGCTCCCTGCTGAAGCCCAGCACCTCTGCGGACGTCTACGGCTGCAGCATCAGCCTGAAGGGCAACATCGCCCTGAACTTCTATGTGATCCCCTCTGAGGAACTGATTGCCGATCCCAACGCCTACGTCATGCTGGGCGAGACCAAGATCCTCTTCTCCGAGGCCACGACCCGTACTGTGGGCGAGGATACGCTCTATCAGTTCACACTCAGCCTCCACGCCAAGCAGATGAACGACGTGGTGACCCTTCGCGTCTATGACGGGGAGGACAATCTGGTTGCCCTCTACCGCCACTCGAACGATGAGGACGTCACCGAGACCGGGTACAGCTACTCCGTGCAGACGTATATCCAGACGGTTCGTGAAACCAGCAGTGATGCGAAGCTGATCGCCCTGGTGAACGCCATGTCCGACTACGGCAGTCTTGCCCAGGCGCAGTTTGGCTACAACGCCGATTCCCGCGTGGCGGTTCAGGCTGACCTGAGCGGCGTGACGGCAGCAGACGTGGAAAGCTTCCAGGCTGTGAAGACGGACGGTACGGCCACCGGCGTCAGCTACTACGGCACCAGCCTGCTGCTCCAGTCCGAGACCGTGATGCGCATCTACTTTACGCTTGACGAGGGCGAGATCAGCGATTACACCTTCAAGCTCGGCTCCAAGAAGGTCACGCCGGTTCAGAGCGACGGCAAGTGGTATGTGGAGATTGCGAACATCTCCGCGAAGGATCTGGACAAGACCTACACCCTGACCGTGAGCAGCGCTGAGGGGAAGATCGTTACTGTCAAGGCAAGCGCGCTGAGCTATGTCTACACCGTGCTCAACGGCGGCAGCAACGAAGCTACCCTGATCGATCTGGTGAAGGGTCTGTACCTGTACAACCAGGCGGCCAACGAGTACATTGCAAATAATCAAACCGCAATAGAATGAAATCGCCCCTTCCGGGAACTTCCCGGAAGGGGCGATTGTCTTATCGGGGAAAGATCATTACAGGTTCTCCATCGCCTGTGCCAGATCTGCGATCAGATCCTCCGCATTCTCAAGCCCGGCGGACAGACGGATCAGACCCGGCGCGATACCGGCTTCCCGCAGTTCCTCCTCCCCGTAGGTGGAGTGGGTCATGGAAGCGGGGTGCTCGATCAGGCTTTCCGCATCGCCAAGAGAGACGGCCACGGTGATGAGCTTCAGCGCGTTCACCAGCTTCATGCCGGCCTCCTTGCCGCCGCGCACCTCGAAGCTCAGCATGCCGCCGAAGTCCTTCATCTGGCGGGCGGCTACGTCGTGTCCCTTGTGAGTGGGAAGACCGGGGTAGTTGATCTTCTCCACCGCTGGATGCTGCGCCAGGAAGGCCGCGATCTTCGCCGCGTTCTCGCAATGCCGCGCCATGCGCAGCTCCAGGGTCTTCAGACCGCGCAGCAGCAGCCAGGCCGCAAAGGGATCCATCACAGCGCCAGTCATGTCCTTCAACCCAAACATGCGAACCTGCTGGATGAAGTCCGCCTTGCCAACCACAAAGCCCGCGACCACATCGCCATGGCCGTTGAGGTACTTGGTGGCAGAGTGTACCACCACGTCCGCGCCAAGGGCGAGCGGGTTTTGCAGGGCGGGAGAGGCAAAGGTGTTGTCGCACACGACCTTGATCTCCGGATTATAAGCGTGGGTGACTTCCGCGACAGCGGAGATGTCGGTGATCTTCAGGGTGGGGTTGGCCGGCGTCTCCAGATAGACGGCGACGGTGTTTTCCTTCAGGTGGGCGCGCAGCGCGTCCAGATCGGAGGTATCAATAAAGTCCACTTCCACGCCGTAGCGGGTGACGCCGTGGTTCAGCAGCGCAAAGGTGCAGCCGTACAGAGTGCCGTCTGCAATGATGTGCTTGCCGGCGCCGGCGATCGTCCACAGACAGGAGGAGATGGCGCCCATGCCGGAGGCCGTGGCCAGGCAGGCTTCGCCGCCCTCCAGCGCCGCGATCTTGTTTTCCAGCACAGAGGTGGTGGGGTTACCCAAGCGGGTATAGATGTAACCGTTCTCCGCTCCGGCAAAGCGGCGTCCGCCCTGCTCGCAGCTGTCAAAAATGAAGGTAGAGCTCTGGAAAATAGGCGTAGAAAGCGCGCCATACTGGGTGTCTTTCACATTGCCGGCGTGAATGGACTTGGTTCCGAATCCGAATTCCTTCTGCATCTTACTGAGCCTCCTGCATCGTTTTTATTTGTTTTGCCCAAAAATATCCGAGATCCTCCTGATAAAAAACTACCATATTTCACAAAAATTGGGTAGTTCTGAAAATCAATGACGTGCCATCGAAAAAAGCGATAACAGACAGGGCGCGTAATATGTGGCTTGCTCCGGGCTCTTACCTGTGTTAAAATGAGAAAAATAGAGAAAAAGGGGAGAGAAAGATGCAGACGCTGATCGAACTGTATGACGAGAGACCCTTGGAAAACGTCCTGGGGGTTGAGGTGTTTCGGCCGAACCGCGTGGTGTATGTCTGCCCGGACGGGACGGACGAAAAGCGCGTCCAGCGTCAACTGCGGGAATACTTCCGTCACCGCGGCTTTGATCCGGCAATCCGCTTTGTCAAAGCAAATATTTACGATACGGGCGCTATCCTGAACGCGCTGCGGCGCACGGTGGAGCAGGAGTCGGACTGCGCTATGGACATTACCGGCGGCACGGACGCGGTGCTGTTTGCCGCGGGGCTTCTCAGCGCGGAGAGGGCGATCCCCGTTTTCACCTACAGCCGGAAGAAGAACAAGTTCTATAATATTCGCAACGCGGACTTTGCCGCAAATCTCCCCTGCGGGGTTCACCTGAGCGTGGAGGATAGCTTTCGCATGGCAGGCGGCTCTATGCGCACAGGGCGGGTGGACAACGAGATCCTCGGCTCCTACCTCAGCTCTTTTGAGCCTTTCTTCCGCCTGTACCTGAATCACAGGAAGGACTGGACACATCTCATCACCTACCTGCAGCGCGCCTCTCAGACCGCGCCGGAGGCGCCCATTCCCCTGGAGGTGGACGCGCCCTATGTGGTGAAGGGAGAGCGGGCGTCCCGCATCAGCGCGCCGGAGGAGGCGCTGCGGGATCTGGAGAAGCTGGGCTTCCTCCGGGAATTGAAGATCGTTACGGGGGAGCGGGTCAGCTTTTCCTTCCGGGATCATCAGATCCGCACCTGGCTGCGGGACGTGGGAAGCGTGCTGGAGCTCTATGTGTATAAAGAATGCCTGGACTCCGGACTGTTCGACGATGTGCGCACCAGCGCGGTGGTGGACTGGGAGGAGAATAAGCGGGAGGATGCGGTGTCCAATGAGCTGGACGTGATGTGCACCCGTGGGGTGATCCCGGTGTTTATCAGCTGCAAGACCTGCGATGTGAAAACTGAGGCGTTGAACGAGCTGGCTGTGCTGCGGGATCGCTTCGGCGGGCAGATGGCCAAGGCCGCCATCGTGACCGCGGAGCGGGGGCGCACCGTGATGCGCAACCGCGCCGCAGAGCTCAACATCCGGGTCATCGATCTGAACGACCTGCAGGCCGGCCGCATGGGCAAGCGAATCCGGGAACTGATGCGGGAATGAAAAAATCCCTCTGCGTTTTTCGCAGAGGGATTTTTGCGTGCTGGGCGCTCAGCCTCTCAGTGCACCCAGATCCAGGGGAACTCTCGACGTGACCTCGCAGCTGCCGTCCGCGGCCTCGTAGACGAAGACCAGTTCGGGACCCGCGCAGAGCACGCAGTGGTTGACGCCGTTCACCGCCTGGGAAGCCAGATGGAGGATGGCCTTGTCCGCTGCAACGCTGGACTCCCGATCCACGCGCCAGCCGCCCAGCAGCGCCTCGGGCGCGGCAGCGGCAGGCTGGACTTCACCGCTCTCGGCAATGTCCCCAATGTCCAGGATCACGATGTCCAGGATCTCCGCGTTCCCCTGCAGGTCGGCGTAGACATAGACCAGCGCATAGTAGGGAACAGCGTCGGGATAAACGACCTTCGCCTCGCACAGAATGCAGTAGTTGGTGCCGGAGACCAGCTGGGTACCCAGCAGCGCCAAGGGAGTATAGCCAACGCCCGTGAGCCCGTCCAGCGCCTTGTCAAAGGCGGCCTGGGCCTCGTCCGTGAGGGCGGCGTCTTCTGCGATCGTCCATCCGCCAACAAGGGCGGGGGCGGATTCGTCAGCATCTTTCGGCTCCTCGGTTTCAACCTGACCGCAGGCGGCCAGCGCCAGGAGCATCATTGCAGCAAGCAGCAGAGCAAACAGTTTCTTCATGGGAATAACCTTCTTTCTTCCTTTTCGATTTACGCTGTTTGGACGCAGAGAGAAAGAAAATGTTCCCATAAAAAAGTGGATGAGCATGAATAGATTTTTCTCCCGCTATGCACGGTAAGCTTATCATTCTCCATCAAACGCCAGCAGGTTTCCGAGGGGAATTGAAAATCCAAGCGACTGATACATGTCCACGTCACAGTCTGCACAGCCGACGGTTAAGGAAGAAACGCCGCTTTCACGGTACGCGAACTGCACCAACTGACGGGCTATGCCCTGGTGACGGTACGCAGAACAGATGTAGAAATCCTCAAAAACACCGCTTGGTCTGTAATCAAAGGTCGAGAAACCCACCGTAACAGAGCAGCAGGCGATCAGAGCGTTCTCCTGCCAAACGCCAAAGAAAAGAATCACACCTTTTTCAATCGCTTCAGCGAAACGATCCCGCGCATCTTCACCCGGTTCCTCTTCTCCGATTTCTGCCTTATATCGTTTTTGAAGTTCCCATAAAGCGTCGATCTCAGAAGCCTCGATTTTCCTATAGTCCATAATAATCCTCCGAAAATACCGAATGGCTGAGAAAAATACGATCAAATGCGTTGCGCTGTGTCAAGGAAGAACCAGAAAGCAGCTAATTTGTCTTATGGACATGATTCGAACACCTCTCGTCTTTCTTACCAAATAAGAGGCCATCACCAAAGGTGATGGCCTCTTATTTGGTGGAGACGGAGGGATTCGAACCCTTGACCTTACGGATGCGAACCGTACGCTCTCCCAGCTGAGCTACGCCCCCATTTCTTGCAGCTTTGTTATTATAGCACACTTTCTAGATTTGTAAAGAAAAACTTGCTTGAAAACACGAAAAATCCATGCATAATTCCCGGAACGGTTGACAGGCGGGCTGCATTTGTTTATATTACAACGTGGATTGGAGATTCAATATGAAAAAAACGCTTTGTATTCTAATACTAATAGGAATGTGCCTTTCTTTTTCGGCCTGCGCTGCGGAACCGGAGCTTCCGCAGGACGGAAAACCGGTCATTGTGACGACCCTGTTTCCGGCCTATGACTTTGCCCGGCAGATCGCGGGGGAGCGGGCGACGGTGATCCTGCTGGTGCCCCCCGGAGCTGAGGCACACAGTTTCGAGCCCACGGCCAAGGACATGATCCGCATCCAGGAAAGCACGCTATTCTTCTGCAACGGCGGTGAATCGGAGGCCTGGGTGGAGGAGCTGCTGGAGGATCAGCAGATCGAAACGCTGCGGATGCTGGACTGTGTGGACGCCCTGGAGGAGGAGAGCAAGGAGGGCATGCAGGAGATCTTCGAGGAAGAGGACGAAGACGAAGAGGGGCCGGAATACGACGAGCATGTCTGGACCTCGCCGCTGAACGCGGAGAAGATCTGCGTGGCGCTCTGCGACAGGCTCTGCGAGCTGGACCCGGAGGGCGCGGCTTATTACCGGGCAAATCTGCAGCGCTACTGCGCTGAGCTGGAGGAGCTGGACGCCGCCTTTCGGGAGACGGTAGAGCAGGGGCAGCGCCGCACCGTCGTGTTTGCGGATCGCTTCCCCGTGCGCTATTTCGTGGAGGAGTACGGGCTGGATTATTTCGCGGCCTTCCCCGGCTGCGCGGACGATACCGAGCCCTCGGCCCGCACAGTGGCCTTTCTGATCGACAAGGTGCGGGAGGAGCAGATCCCGGTGGTCTTTACCATAGAGTTTTCCAACGAGAAAATGGCGGATGTGATCTGCGAGGACACAGGCTGCGGTAAGCTGCGCTTTCACTCCTGCCACAATGTCTCGGCGGAGGATTTGGAGAATGGCGTGACATATCTGGAACTCATGTGGCAGAACGAAGCCGCTTTGAAGGAGGCGCTGGGCTGATGGCAATTTTACAATGTGAAAACCTGCGCTTTGCCTATGATGGCAGCACTGTTCTGGAGGGCGTGAATTTCAGCCTGAAAGCCGGCAGCTATCTCTGCATCGTGGGAGAAAACGGTTCCGGCAAGTCCACGCTGATGAAGGGATTGCTGGGCTTAAAGGCGCCCGACGGCGGACACATCACATTCGGGGATGGCCTCAAGAGCACGGAGATCGGATATCTGCCCCAGCAGACCCAGCTGCAGCGGGATTTTCCCGCCAGCGTCTGGGAGGTAGTGCTCTCCGGCTGCCTCAATTCCCTGGGACGCCGCCTGTTCTACAGCGCGGAGGATAAGAAGCGGGCAGCGTACAATATGGAGCGCATGGGCATTGAGGAGCTGAAGGATCGAAGCTATCAGGCGCTCTCCGGCGGGCAGCAGCAGCGGGTACTGCTGGCGCGGGCCCTCTGCGCCACGAAGAAAATGCTGCTGCTGGATGAGCCGGTTACCGGCTTGGATCCCATCGCAACGGGGGAGATGTATAACCTCATCAAGCTGGTGAACCTCTGCGATAACATCACGGTCATCATGGTGTCCCACGACATTCACGCCGCGGCGCGCTACGCCACCCACATTCTGCACCTTGGGCAGAAGCAGCTCTTCTTCGGCACAGCTGCGGAATACCGGGAGAGCGACCTGGCGCGGCGCTTTTTGGGAGGGAACCGGCTATGAGCGAATTTTGGCATATGTTTTCCTTCCACTTCATGCAGCGTGCGCTGCTGGTGGGCGGTCTGATCAGCCTTTGCGCGGCGCTGCTTGGCGTGTCCCTGGTGCTCAAGCGCTATTCCATGATCGGCGACGGGCTGAGCCACGTGGGCTTCGGCGCCCTGGCCATTGCCTCGGCGCTGCATGTTGCGCCGCTTGCTGTGGCCGTGCCGGTCGTGGTGGTGACGGCGGTGCTGCTGCTGCGCCTGAGCCAGAACGGCAAGATCAAGGGCGATGCCATGATCGCCATCATCTCCTCCTCCGCGCTGGCCATCGGCGTTATCTGCGTCTCGGTGACCACGGGCATGAATACGGAGGTTTCCAGTTACATGTTCGGCAGCGTCCTCTCTCTCAGCCGCTCGGACGCGATCCTCAGCGCGATTCTCTCCGCCGCCGTGCTGCTGCTGTTTGTACTCTTCTATCCCCGCCTGTTCGCTGTGACCTTTGACGAGAACTTCTCCAAGGCCACCGGTACGCGGACGGAGCTCTATAACACGCTGCTGGCGGTGCTCACGGCCATCACCGTGGTGCTGGGCATGCGGATGATGGGTGCGCTGCTCATTTCCAGCCTGATCATTTTCCCGGCACTCTCCGCCATGCGGGTCTGCCGCAGCTTCAAGCGGGTGGTGATCTGCGCGGCCTGCTTTTCCCTGGCCTGTTTCTGCATCGGAACCATTGCCTCCTACTTCCTGGAGACGCCCACCGGCGCCAGCATTGTAGCGGCGAACCTGGTGTGCTTCTGCATTTGCTGCGTGATTGGGAAGAAATAACAGGATTCTGACAAATCAATATGGGTATAATATTAGCACTCTGAATTTATGAGTGCTAATATTCATATTTAGTTCACAAATACAGCTATATTTATTCATAATTGTTTGTTATCTTATATATATGAAGAAACGAAAGAAATGAAAGCATCATCAAAACAAATGCGTAATAAATTTATGGAGGTAATAGATATGTTTGAACTGATTCCTTTCACCCGTCATGTGAACGTGTATGATCCTTTCCGCGCCTTTGATGAGCTGGAGCGCAGCTTCTTCAACGACCGCCAGACTCTCGGCTTCCGCACTGATGTGACGGACACCGGCGACGCCTACAAGCTGGAGGCAGAGCTGCCCGGCTTCAAGAAAGAGGACATCAACCTTGACGTGGAGAACGATTGCCTCACCATCAGCGTGGAGCGCAAGGTTGAAGACGAGGACAAGCGCCCCAATTTCGTCAAGCGCGAGCGCGTTTACGGCTCCTTCAGCCGCAGCTTTGACGTTTCCGGTATTGAGGTGGAGAAGATCGAAGCTTCCTACCAGGACGGCATTCTGACGCTCACCATGCCCAAGAAGGTGGAGCAGAAGCCCGCCAGCCGCAAGCTGGAGATCCAGTAAAGCGGTTTTACGTTATGAGCAGCGCCCCGGGGAGACCCGGGGCGCATTTTTGTTAGATTCCCCTTGCAAGCAGGACGTATTCCGTGTTACCATGCGAGGGAGAGGTGAGACACATGATTTTTGATACCCATGCCCACTACGATTCCGGCGCCTTCAACGCTGACCGCTATGAGACTCTGGAGGCGGCTTACGCTGCCGGCGTTGGCTTGATCGTGGATCCGGGCTGCGACGCCCGCAGCAGTCAGATGGCCATCGACCTGGCGGAGCGCTATCCTTTCGTCTATGCGGCCGTGGGCATCCACCCTGAGGACATGGATCAATATGATCTGGAATCCTATGCCGCGGTGTGCGAGCTGGCGCAGCACCCCAAGTGCGTGGCCATCGGTGAGGTGGGGTTGGACTATTATTGGGACGCCAGCCACAAGGAGGAGCAAAAGGCGCTCTTCTCCCGCCAGATCGAGCTCGCCATCGAGCTGGACAAGCCCCTGATTGTCCACGATCGGGAAGCGCACCAGGACAGCATGGAGTTGGTGCTCCGTTACCCGGAGGCGCGGGGGGTGTTCCACTGTTATTCCGGCAGCGCCGAGATGGCGAAGGAGCTTTTGAAGCGGGGCTGGTATCTGGGCTTCGACGGCCCCATTACCTATAAAAACGCCCGCAAGGCGCTGGAGGTGCTGGAGATCTGCCCGCTGGATCGGATCGTGATCGAGACGGACAGCCCCTATCTGAGCCCGGTGCCCATGCGGGGCAAGCGCAACGACTCCCGCAACCTCCGCTATGTGATCGAGAAGATCGGGGAGGTCAAGAACATTCCCCCGGAGGAAGTGGAGCGCCTGACCTGGGAAAACGGCAAGCGCCTCTTCGGAATCGAATAACAAAACGCGGCGGGTGTAAACCTGCCGCGCTTTCTATGAAGAGAAGAATCAGCCGTACTGGGTATAGACGTCGGAATAATCCCGCCCCTCGCTCTCGGGGGTGAAGCTGCCGTCCAGCTTGGCGAAGACCCGGTAATAGGCGTTGCTGCCCTCAGTATAGGGCGTGGGGATGTAGTCGTTGTAATTGTCGCCGGAATAGTTTTCCTTCACCGGGCGGCTTGACACGCAGCAGGGAATCACGGTGTAGCCGTTGTTGCGGATGCTGCCGTCCGCGCTGCGCTTCACATGGATCTGGATGATGGCGGTGTCCATGTCCGTGGGGGCGGTGCTGCCGCCAAAGACCCAGTTGCCCATGCTGTAGAGAATGAGGCCGTCACCGTATTCTTCAACGGGCTGCAGGCAGTGGGAGTGGGAGCCGTAGATCAGATCGGCGCCGGCGTCGATGCAGCGGTGTGCAAGTTCCGTCTGGCTGTCAAAGGGGGAGTAGACCAGCTCCTTGCCCCAGTGGAAGGCGCAGATCACATACTCGGCGCCGTCAGCGCGGAGCTGCCGGATCGCGGCCTCCGCCTTGTCCGGGTCGGGATTCAGGTGCTCATAGGCGCAGTAGACGCCGATGGTGAGGCCGCTCTCGGTGGTGATGAGCTTGCTCTCCCCATCCTTTCCGTAGGGGAGATTATGCTCGTCCAGCGCCATGTAGGTAAACTCCTCGCCGGCGGTGCCAAAGTCGCCCAGGTGATTATTGGCCACGGTGACGAAGTCCACGCCGCCCTGGGTCATGATCTCGGCATAGGCCGTGGGCGCCCGGAAGGAAAACTGCTCATAGGAGGAGAGATTCACATCCGAGAGCACGCATTCCAGATTGGCGAGGGTCAGATCGTCGTTCTCAAAGTATTCCCGGGTATTGGAGAAGGGATAGGAATAGTCCTGCTGGATGTGATACTCAATGGAGCGGTGCTCAGAAGGGTCGATAAACTGCGCGGAGGCCAGGGTACAGTCTCCCACCAGGGAGATCACATAGTCCTGCTCGTCCACAGAGGGAAGCTCCGGCGCGGGGGTGGCTTCCGTGTTTGGCGCGACGGGAGCGGAGGCCTCTCTGACAGGGACGTCCGGCCAGAGATTGTCGTTCTGCACCTTTCGCACGATGAGCACGGCGATCAGCGCCAGCAAAGAGACCGCAAAGACAATCGTAGATCGTTTGATTTTCATGTTGGAATCTCCTCGAAAAGAGACAGTATTTCGATAGAACTTATTTATTATAGTGGATAAATGCGAAAAAGGCAAGAGAAAACACCGGGGCGACCCCCGGTGTTTCATTTTTATCCGCCGTAGCTGTTGTGCCAGCCGGAGTAGTCCACATGGCCGTCCGGCCCCTCGTAGGTGCCCATGATCTTGCTCATGGCCCGGTCGTAGAGCTCGCTGCCCTCCTCATAAGGCGTGGGGCAGTAGTCGTTATAGCCGTAGTCGAAGAAGCCCTCCAGCACCGGCCTGCTGGACACGCAGCAGGGGATGATGGTGTAGCCGTCATTGGAGATGCTGCCGTCCAGATCCCGCTTGACCATGACCTGGAAGATGGCAGTGTCCATATCCGTGGGGTTGGTGTTGCCGCCGAAGGACCAGTTGCCGATGCTGTAGAGGATATAGGCGCCGTTATATTCCTCAAAGGGCTGCAGGCAGTGGGAGTGGGAACCGTAGATCAGGTTGGCCCCCGCGTCCACGCAGGCGTGCGCCAGTTCGATCTGCACCTGCTTGGGGTGATAGACGATCTCGTCCTGGCCCCAGTGGAACATGCAGATGATATATTCCGCGCCATCCTCCTTCAGCTGCTCGATGGCGGCCACACAGTTCTCCGTCTTGGGATAGTAGCCGTTGTAATCGCAGTAGATACCGACTTTCAGCCCGTTGGGGGTGGTAATGATCTGCGCCTGCCCCTCCACGCCGTAGGGCACACCGTAGGCGTCCAGAGCGGCGTTGGTGTCCTCGATGCCCTGCAGGCCGAAGTCCGCGGTGTGGTTGTTGGCGGTGTTCACAAAATCCACGCCACCCTCTGTGAGGATCTGGGCATAGGCGGTGGGAGCCCGGAAGTGGAAGAGGGAAGAGGAATAGAGCTGAGAATCAGAGAGGGTGCATTCCAGGTTCGCAATGGTCAGCTCATCATGGTCAAAGTACTGGATGGTGTTGTGGAAGGGATAGGCGTAATCCTCGCCCATGATCGATGCGTAGGAAGCCGGATTGGAGGCACCCATGTTCTGGTGATTGGTCAGGGTACAGTCGCCGATGGCGCTGATGACAAAAATCTCCGGCGTGGGCTCCGGGGTAGGGGTCGGCGTGGGTTCCGGTGTGGGTTCCGGGGTGGGCTCGACCGTAGGATCCGGCGCGGAGGAGGGCTCGGCAGTCACGGCGGGTTCGGTGGTTTCCACAGCCTCAGTGCTGTTGACAGGCGCTTTTTCGTTGGAAGCCGGAAGCCCCTGGATCCGAAGCATCACCAGAAACGCCAGAGCCAAAAGGAGAACAAGCAAAGACAATACAGAAATACTCTTTTTCATAGAAAAACCTCGTCTTTAGAGTCTCCGTTATTATAGTGAAACAGACATGGAAAAACAAGGGGACAAATCCAAGTTTTTCAAAAATAATCGAATTTTGAGATAAAAAACGGAGGCCGACGAAACCGTCAGCCTCAAGCTGTCGACAAAGTGTCGACAGCTTGAGAGCAAAACTGGGAACTTCCGAAAAAAGTTCCCAGTTTTGCGTAGATTGAACGTGAAGGGGGGCATACCCTCCCCCCTTGTATTATTAAGTCGTAGTTAATATAGCTCATCTCTCAGAGCTGTGCTACACTGCAAAGGATGCTGTGGATTGGTT
>JAEEGI010000647.1_pt1 | contig 98347 bp, 79 predicted proteins | sample 8958751 | NCBI WGS metagenome assembly JAEEGI01 (sample SAMN16246545, study PRJNA631951) | gut metagenome | biome: gut microbiome; feature: rumen; material: KS-attached | host: Bos | place: Iran: Karaj | collected 2018-10 | reverse complement strand
CGTGAGACAATGGATGCCATCTATACCAAATTGAGAGCAGTGCCCGAGACACTTACACATTGGTATTACGGTCACTTTCATCAAAGCTGGCATTCATCTATTGATGGAGTCCTATTCAAGATGTTAGACATCATGGAACTGGCTGAAATTACCCCTTGACTAAATCAAGTTATATAACGCCATTCTGTACAAACATACTACTATTAGACAGAAGTGTAGTAGTTTTGTACGATTATATAAATTCGGCAATAAATACATTTTGTTGCCGAATTTATATTTCCTAGCAACCAAACATCTGCATTAAAGGAGTCTGGGGTTTGCCGTCCAAAAAAGGAGAGATGGAAAACTCGGTTTACTTGGGCAAGGAACGGTTTAGTTTATTCCCATATTAAATATCCATAACCTAAACTAAACCTTATTTCTTCCGCCTACTATTAATGTCATGCCGAATGGTCAGGATCAAAGATTAGAAGAAAAGGTATGACACGTTATAGGGCTAAGACAAATGAGAGCCAACACTTTTTAACAAGCCAATTTTTGATTTTTAACTTCGATATTTGCAGATTATCACCCATTTTGTCCCCCATCTGTCCCCCGAGATAACCGAAAATTGCCGAGGGACAAAAATATCTCAGGGGTGGTGATTTACGTTTTACTCATGTTTTGGCAGATATACATTCCAGCTTAAACAATGTAAAGCGCCACCTTCTTTTGCAATTTCTTCTGCCATTTCTATTTGACTGATATTGCAATCGGGGAAAGCATTTTGAATATATTGTAAGGCTATTGCATCTTCTGGAATATCGAATATAGGCATTATGATGTTCTTGCCTACTTGTAGGAAGTTGATATAAGCCCAGTTGAGATCACAACAAGGTGTATCAACTTTATCCTTGAAACGCATTTCTGTTACCTCAAAACCATAACTTTCAAGAATCCTACGGATGGATGCAGCTTCATCTGGATAGCAATCTCCATGATTACCCATCAGTATTCGATTATCCCCACACCATTTGATGAAACCATCAGAATGTCCATAAACATCGTCTTCATGTGAAGTCCAGGGAATAATGATAACAGGATGACCAAGCTCTGATTCCAATAAAGCCTTAAAGGCTGCATCATCTTTCTTTTTTCTGTTTTCTGAAAACACTTTATCTGTTATCACAATATATGGACCGCATGGCACCATATTACCACCATCAATGATGAGATTGGTTGAACGGCAACTGATGCCCATACCACGCAACACCTTGGTTGCATCAGTAATTGTCTCAATATCATCCATATTTACAAGATAATTTGGATAATAATGATAATTTAAAAATTCATCTTTATCCAATTGAATAGGCATATAATCACGTACCCAATAATCATTTGTACATTTCAGCTCCTTATACTCTATCCCCAATTGTTCAAATAGATTAGCCAAACGCTGATAAAACTCAGGACCACCACCGTTCTTATCCTTCAACCAAGGAGAGATAAAAACCATATTAGTATCTTCATCATGCATCAATTTATCACATCGTATATATCTATAGAGTTTACCCTTAAATGTGGAAAAATCGTCGCATAGTTTTTCTTTCTCTGGATATACATGATAATTGTTAAGAATACCGCTCACCTTTTCCTTGACAATCTGCTTCGGTTGCAGAATATTGATTCGAGGTCTACGAATGTATCCTACTATACCGTTTTCGTACTTAACAAGATGTGGTTCATTGAAACTGCTGGTCGTATCATTGTGTTTGAATAATTCAGCACACCTTAAAGGTCCACTCAAGACCTTACTACTGCCAACCTCATTGACACAAATTAATTGACGAATGAGAATGCCACCAAAGTATGAAGTATCATCAAGATCATATTTTTTTGATTCTCGACACTCTATATTACTTTTAAAATTCAAATCAACACCCCCAAATCTATTGTTGTACCAGCATAATGATTTTGATGAACGTGGATAAGTGATAATATCACGATGATTCTTGTTGTAGAAGTAAAACTCAATCTCTTTGAAGAGATAAATTGTTTTCCCTTTTTGAATAGCGAAACTCTCAAACAGCATCTTTGCTATTTGTTCAAAACGCTCTTCGATGTCAGATGTATTCATGTTGGCATCGAGAGTCATTAGCTGTCGGAGTTGCTCTGTGTTATTCATATAAAAGAAGCTAATTGTTAATATTCATGTATTGTCAACTTTCCATTCTTGAATTCATAAACCCTTCTTGGAACCTTTATTTTCTCTAAGGGTAAACGAGTAGCTATGATTTTTGATTTATATTGCCCATTAGATAAATAGGCTACTTTCCATGTGCTCACAGAATTACCCTTTATATCTCCAAATATTAACTTAAAAGAAGTATCATTTAATCGTTCGAATTTTAAAAGGAAATCAAAATTATCTCTATGATCCAATTCTAGTTGTCGTAGATACTTAACCCCTTCCTCACTCCAATAAAAACGGGATGACGTTATGAGTTTCAACTCTTGCTTAACGTAATTCTGCGCATTCTGATTTTCCTTTTTAAAATTATACTTGTTATTTTTATAATCATTAATATATGTTTGACGCAAGAGTTCGTCTGTTATTAGTGATGTCATATCATTACGAACTAAACAATCTGAAATTCTGATAACTCTCACAAGTTTGCCATTTTCGTCAAATACTTCATTTCCGATAATTCGATATTGAGGATGTGACAAATACTTTCCGTAAGATATTTGTATAGGATATTCTTTAAAGACATGCTCAGCCTCCTCATTATCTATCCACTCCCATCCTTCATTAGAATCAATAATAATTGGAATCTCTGTGAATTTAGAACTGTCACCTTCATCATTCTTCATGGAATCCTCAATAGATGACATATTATCTATAGGAGCCTGACGTGGAACTACATCCTGTCCAAAGATCTGTACAGACGAACTTATCAATAATGATATTAAAAACAACTTATTATTCATCATCCCTTAATATAATTATTATACTTTACTGTGTCACAAACACTCTCCAACTTCCGTCCTTTTCTCCACGTTCAACGTACTTCTTCTGTATCAGCTGGTCGAGAAGTTTTTGAATGGCAGCGATACTGATGCCTGTCACGTCTCTCATATCAGCCAATGTAAGCGTTGGTTGTGTTCGCATAGCATTCAGTATTTTTGTATAGTTAGGGGTACGGAAAGCTATCCGTTCACCATCATACCACCATACATTGTCATCCTTTTCACTCACAAAGAGTACATCATTATATACCTCTGTAGCTACCAGTTCATTGAAGTATTTCAGAAACGGTTTGATGTCCTTAATATCAGCATGTGCACCATCTGCAGGTACAGGGCCGACTTCCATATCAGTCTGATGCAATGCCTCTAAATACTCACTCTTTTTACGACTTCGCACTACAATCATCGGATAATCGTGACGAGTAAGAATAAAGTTTACCATCAGTCGGGCTATACGTCCATTTCCATCCTCAAACGGGTGAATACGGATGTATCTGTAGTGGAATAATGCAGCTAACTCCACTGGAGAAAGTTTTCCTTCCTGCTCTGCCTTGTTATACCAATCCACCAAATCGGTCATCAAACTGGGTGTCTCTTCTGGTGAGGCGTATTCGAATCGGTCGCCATAGCGAGTGATGACACTGTTTGGACGAGTCTTATATTGTCCAGCATGAATGACATAGCTTGTTTGTACGCCTCCAGGAAGCTCTCGATAGACAGTATAGTCTTCGCGTAGCAAGGTTTTATGTAACGTCCGAATAAAGTTCTGTGTTAGCGGAACCTCCTTCACTGATGCCTCTTCAGACATCATACGAAGTCCCACGTTACTCGCAGTCATCTCCTGTACATCACGCACATCAGCTTCTCCTATTACCTTTCCAAATAACAAAAGAATCTCTGTCTGACCATAAGTCAGGGTGTTACCTTCAATATGATTGCTATTGTAATTGAAGTCTACTGTGAAACGACGGCTAAGTCTATCCCTGTCTTTTTCAGACAATGGTTGCAAATTATGCCATGCTGCCAATGCCTTCTTAATATTCAGATACTTCATACTCCACTAAATATATTAATTTACGCCACAAGGATGCAATTAAGCGAGTGCAAAGAGAACATGTTCTCATTTGCCGAGCGGGAGCATTCTCGCAGCTATCATGCTGCAAAGATACAAAATATTTTTTAAATGGTTGTACCATTACAACCTTTTTTTGTACAATTTACTCGTATTTTGTTGGAAAATCACAAAAAAACACATTATTTATCTTGTTGACTGTCGACTTTATACCATAGGTTGTGTATAGTGGTTTCTCGTCCAGTGAATATACTTGTTCTGTTAATATGTCAATGGCTTTCAAATCAACATCAAAGTCACTTCCGTCAAGGTTGTAGAAGAAGTTGTTGAGACCAAGATAATGGGCTACCTTCACGCCGTTGTAGGTGTATTTACTATTCTCACCCAATACGGTCCTGAATATCTTTTTCCTCATACTGCTCGTCTTTTCAATGCTACATCCTGTCATTATCTTATCTCCAACCTCGGCTTTACCGGGTCTGTGAGCCTGATGATGTGATCGTATTCTACCGTCAGCACTCCCTTGACTCCCCTGAAAAACTGCATGGTATCTTCAAGCGACTTCGCATCAGGTTTCTTCAGTGCCATACCGTTGATGAAGTTATAGTCATAGACTATCTCGCACTGAAATTCCTTGATGGCTTTCAGCAGAGGCTCCCTGCCTGTTTCCTTGTCATACATTACCAGAAACACGTCAGACGAATGTTCCTGCTCTATTCGATGCGCTTGCAAGAGGGAAGACGATTCCACCGCCTGTCTTGTCCTGCATGATACAAGCAGGACAGCAAGCGTTATCAATATGATATGTGCCAGTCTTTTATACATGGTATCAGTATCTGTGCTCTATGTTACATTATCTCCTCCAGCGCCCCCGTCTCAGAGTCAATGATAAAGCCACGTACCACTATATCCTTTGGAACCAGCGGATGGGTCTTTATTGTCTCCACAGTCTTTCTCACTGAGGTAGGAGTATCCCTGAAGCCCTCCAGCCAATGATGCAGGTCTATGCCGCACTTCTGAATGGTTTCAAGTGTTTCGTCAGTCACACCCCTGGCTATCATCTCGTGATGGAAGTGGTCATAGCTCATGTGGCAAGCTCCGCAATGCGAGTGAGCCACCACCATTATCTCTTTCACACCCAGTTCATATATCGCCACTATCAGGCTGCGCATGGCTGAGTCGAAGGCAGAGATAACCAGTCCACCGGCGTTCTTGATAATCTTCGCGTCGCCGTTCTTCAGTCCGAGCGCAGCAGGCAACAGCTCTGTCAGTCGTGTATCCATACATGACAATACCGCCAGTTTCTTGTCGGGGTATTTGTCCGTTATGTACTTCTCGTAGCCTTTCTGTTCTACGAAAGTCTTGTTATAGTCAACAATCTGGTCTATCATAGCTTAGGGTTTTATTTGTCTGTTTTGTCATATTTCTCCAGCATCCTTTCAGCCAGAGGCACGTACCACTTGTGCACCTCCTCTGCCGTTGGCGTGTGTGCTCCGGGGAAATGGAACGAATGCGAATAGTATTCCAGGAAGAGAGGTTCAAAGTGCGCCAGCGTGTCCTGCTCGCCAAACAGTCCCCATACGCGGTCTTTGTTATCAGGTGATGTATGGTCAAACTGCATAGCCTCAACCTCAGCAAACTCACTTATCAAAGCCTCATCGATGACGAACTTCTGGTTGCCATCCCTTCGTGGTGCCTTATATTCATGCTCGCCGATGCGCTGTCTAAGAAACTCCGTCATCCTGAAATGAGGGTTGCCCAACAAGGCAGGAACGCCGGCTATGGGAGCCAGCATCTGCGCATAGAACGCTCCGCAGCTGTTGCCCACCACAAGGTCGGGAGTTGCGCCGTCTATCACGCCTTGTATAAAACTCATCGCCACCATCGGGTGCAGCGGCAAGTCTGGCGAAATGACCTCTGCACGCCCCTTGAAGGCATCTCGTAGCGCCAGCGCCAGCACACACTGTCCGCTTGCAAAGAATCCATGAAGGAATAATATCTTTTTCATCTTGTTTCCCGTTTTATTCATCCTTTGTTAACATATAAACTGCCAGCGTGGGCACAAGAACCCACAACCACAACGTGGCCTCAAGCAACACATACGAGCCGAAGACCTCAAGCAACGTCTGGAAATCCAAAACCACGTCAATCAGTACAAATGATAAGGCGAGCCAACAGATGAAGAAAAATGCCGAGTACTTTATTTTGCGTTTTTTCAGTTTCATAATCTGGTATGTAATTAGTCAAACGTTTTCAAATTTCAATTGATATTAAGGTATCGTACCCGCAAAGTTACAATTTTTCTTTATTCTGCAAAAAGATTATTGAAAGAAAATATCGATTTTTGTCACTTTTTTTAGTTTCAGCACATGATTTACACCTGTAATTCATTTCTTCAAGACACGATGCAAGACTCCTGCCTCCCCACTCCATTCCCATACGTTTGACTGCCACTAGTTTTCTTGTGTGCGTACACACATATTTTTTTGAAAAAAACTATCCAAAATATTTGTAGTATTCCAAAATTATTTTGTAACTTTGTAGCAGTTCTCATACCGAAAATCACCCGAAAAACAAGCATTATTATTTAACCTCTATCACCTTTACATTCAAAATATGGCAACCTGGACTAAAATAGAAAAAAACACAGAAGATGGCAAAGTCGTTCCCATGCAGGCTCCATTGATTGTTTCTGCAAGCAGAAGTACCGATATTCCTGCTTTTTATGCTGATTGGTTCTTCCATCGATTGCAAAAAGGATATTCTGCATGGACGAATCCTTTTAACGGCGTGAAATCTTATGTTTCGTACGAAAATACACGCTTCATCGTATTCTGGTCGAAGAACCCACGTCCCCTGTTGTCATACCTTCATATCCTCAAAGAAAAAAATATTAAATGTTATATTCAATATACACTTAATGATTATGAACAAGAGAAACTCGAAAAAGTTCCTTCTCTTGCTACACGTATAGAAACATTTAAGTTGCTCGTTGAACGACTTGGAAAGGGCACAGTAATCTGGCGATTCGACCCAATGATACTGACAGATGACATATCTGTGGATGATTTGCTTCGGAAAGTACAGTATATCGGCGACCAACTGAAAGATTTTACTGAGAAGTTGGTATTCAGTTATGCAGATATAGCTATGTATCGAAAAGTAGAGAACAATCTTAAAGCCAACGGCATACCATACCATGAGTGGGAAATCGAGCAAATGGAAGAGTTTGCCGACAAATTGTCTACCATGAATCGTGAACGAGGCTGGAACTTCCAGCTGGCCACATGTGGTGAAAACATAGACATTTCGAAATATGGTATCCAGCACAACCGCTGTATAGATGGCGACCTCATTACCCGCCTTGCATGGGAAGACAAGGAGTTGATGGAATTCATGAAGGTTAAGATTGAGGATGTTCCTGCACCGACACTGTTTGGCGAGTTAGAGTTACCAGAAGGAACTATCCTCCTGCCTCACAACCATTACTTTATCAGTAAACACAAGAAAGACCAAGGGCAGCGACCATTCTGTGAGTGTATGGCATCAAAAGACATCGGTGAGTATAACACCTGTCCACATTTATGTGAATATTGTTATGCTAATACAACAAAGCGACTTGCTTTACAAAATTGGAAGCAGCACCAAGAAAATAAATTGTCGGAAACTATAACTGGGAAATAATATGGCACTAAATATTTTTAAAATTATTACTATAACGTTTAATGTTATGTTCAGATACATAAATGAGCAGACGAAAGACTAGTTGAAAATAGCAGTTGGCATTACAGAATTGAAACGTCATAAAGAGAATAGATTTTTAGAAACAATTACAGGGAAATAGACTATGCCAAACTTCATAAATATATTCAGACAAAGAGGCCAAATCTCATTCACCGGAATGAGAAATGTAGCCATGTCCCTACTTCCTACTGACAAAATGAAGCTGGATAAGCTATATAATGACCTTAAACGTGGAACGGGTATATTAGACGATGATGATCATCTGAACATGTATCTGCGTAGTTTTGGTAAGATGCACAAGGCCAAACTTGATGCTGCATTCAATTGCATACAGAATCCATTGGATCTTTTTGGCTCACCTGTAGAAATCTATGATTGGGGCTGCGGACAGGGTACTGCCACAGTCTGTTTGCTTGATTTTCTGAAAGCCAATAGAATTGCAGCAGACATACGTTCAATCAATTTAATGGAACCATCTGCTGCAGCTGTTGACAGAGCGTCAAAAGTCATTTCCTGTTATGGTAATTATACGGTCAACACTGTCGTTAAAGAGTTTGACCCTCTGAATACAGAGGATATTACACCATCGGCATTCCTAAAGATTCATCTCTTTAGTAACATCCTTGACGTTGACTCTTTTGACCTGGCAAAGTTCATTCACTTCTTCCAGCAATCATTTACTGGCGATAACTATTTTATTTGCGTAGGGCCGTATTACAGCAACAATAAACGAGTTGATGAGTTTATTGCCGCAACAGATCCTGACACGATGTTTGTTGTTGTCAATAAGGACAGAGGGGCATGGCAAAATGACTGGACAATCTCTCTTCGAGTATTCTTCAAAAACTTCCAGCGTATTGAAACGGTTGAAGACATCAGAAAGCGTATCGAGGAGTCTCACAAGAAACAGCAATTCTTTGCTGGTTACATTCTGGATGCCGTTGAGGAAGAATATAAGAACACGGATATTGAGAGCGAAACGGAGGGATTGTATCATTCATTGTCGTCTTTCGATGTTAAATCAAATATCCCATTAGACAATAATACTGATTGCGATTCTAAACTTGCTGTTCTTGCAAACATCATATCTAGAGGCTTGCCCACGAAGGCTCCTATTTCCATTGAGGAACTGTTTTCTAAGCATTTCAATATCTCAAAAAGAATAGAAGAAGGTGCCAGTATCAGGTTCTCTTCAAATCATGTTATATCTAAAGATGAAATCAACGAAGCTTTACATGTCATTGACCCGAGGTTTGACATAGTATCTTACAATGGCGACATGTTGGAAAGCAGTTTCGAGAAAGCTTTTATCGAGCGATATCTTAAAGGCTCAGGAAGCGAATATCTCATACAGATATTGGAACCGCAGCGTCCGCTTTCCTCTATTGTCAATATACCAGATAGAAAGTTCAGTAAGGAACAGCGCGTTGATTTTGCTTTGGAAATTCCCTACGGGGATTCGAGAACAGGTTTTATTTTGGAATTAGATGGTAAACAGTATCATTCCAATATATTCCAAAGGCTCAGAGATGAGCGCAGAGACAGGATGTCCCTCAATGGTGGTTGGGATACTTATCGCATAGACCAAATACATAATAACGATTTCATTGCTAACTGGGAGAAAGAAGCCTCTGCGAGTAAGTTCCTCACGACGTTAAAAAAGAATTATAAGAAAACGTTGTCTGGCCAATGGAACGAGACCCTTCAGATTGTACTTGTCCCCCTTGCAATCGCTCGAATTGAGAGAATACTGGTAGAAGCAATGATGTCATCGGCATTAGATGTTAATGCAGAGGAATGGAACATCATTGTTATAGAAAGGGATGTACCCTGTGCTGCCATTGCAATAGAAGACTTAAAGGACAAGTATATGCATTTGTGCAAATTGGCCAATTCCCCTGCAGAACTGCCAGAGATTCATTTGACTATTGTTTCTAGCGATGAATTTAAGAATTCGCCATTGCATTTACAGCAAAAAACAGTGTGCGACATTCCTTCAAGCACCTACGACCTGTGCATTGACATTTCGATGTTGCTCCGTGACAACATCGATGCGTTGCCACTTGCTGTAAGCGCTAAGGCTTTTTATCTTATCCGTTCTTCGCATTATCAAAAGCGAGAAAGAACAATTTGCTCTGCTGAAACCATACAATATCCTGCTCTTGTTATTAAAGATGGAACTGGTGCTTATAAGAATATTAAGGAGCGTGAAGATGTACTGACGTATTTCTTACGAGACATCTTCCGTAAGCCTTCATTCCGTCCTGGGCAATTACCAATACTTAGTCATACTTTAGCAGACAAGACGACAATAGGACTTTTGCCTACTGGTGGCGGTAAGTCTTTAACTTATCAATTGTCTTGCCTATTACAACCAGGAGTTTCTATTATAGTAGATCCTCTGGTATCTTTAATGGTTGATCAAGTTCGTGGACTTCGCGATGCTCGCATAGATGCTTGCGAATGTGTTCACAGCGGAATGGATGCAAAGGAAAAAGCCAAGAAACTGAACCTTCTACAGAATGGTGCAGCCTTAATGGTGTTGCTTTCTCCTGAGAGATATATGATGGAGAACTTCAGGGACAGTCTGATAACAATGACAGAAAAGAATCACATCTATTTCTCATATGGCGTAATAGACGAGGTTCATTGTGTTTCTGAATGGGGACATGATTTCCGTCCGTCATACCTACACTTAGGACGTAACATGATTAACTATATGAAAACGAGGTCTGGTCGTCCTCTGTCAATCATTGGTCTTACGGCCACCGCATCTTTTGATGTTCTTGCAGATGTGGAGAGAGAGCTTACCTTGGGAGGAAATCTTACGATAGACAGCGAAACGATAATTCGCCCAGAGAGTGATACGCGTCCGGAACTAACATACCGTATCATTAATGTCACGTCAGATTTTGATGAATTAAGAGACCCAACGGAGAGCTATATTCTTAATGCCACTTCAGATTGGGACTTGCAAGGTGTTGTCGCAGAAACAAAAAAACAAGTTTTATTTAGCCTTCTGAATGATGTCCCTTCAGACATACAGTCTCTAAATGAAATAAATGCCTCATGCGTCATAGGTGGTTATCAAGCAGATAATTTCTACCAACCTGATAATAATAATCTGTATCAGAACGCAGGCATTATTTTCTGCCCACACGCTCATGGTACATTTGGTGTTCAAGATAATGTCTGGGGAACTAGAAGCGGTATTTCAACAGCCTTACGTAGCAAAGATTATTTAAAGATTGGTACTTTTATTGGAGGTGACAGACCTACTGGTGATATGCAGTTGTTCAATGACAACCGCAAGAACCTGATGGTGGCTACTAAAGCCTTCGGAATGGGGATAGACAAGCCTAACATCCGTTTTACGGTCAACTTTAACCATCCGTCATCGATAGAGAGTTATGTTCAAGAGGCTGGTCGTGCTGGCCGTGACCGTAAAAATGCCATATCATATATCTTATATGAACCTACGGAGTTTATACATCTAACAGCTGACAAGATAAATGACATACGCTATTATATGGGAACAGAAAATGATCCCGTATGGCTTGAAAGGTATGTTACTAAATATGTTCTAATTCTGGATTTTCCAGAATTATGCAGGCATAACAATGCAACAGAGGAACAAACAGATGCTCTGATTAATATCATTAGAACCCACGGATTCATAGAAAATGTCGATAAGAATATTGACCTGTGGTTCCACAACAATTCTTTCCGAGGCCTTTATAAAGAAAAAGTAATCTTGTCAGAAATGACCGACCGTATTCTCAATGTAAAGCCCAATTATGCATTGGAGGTTCAAGGAAAACTCAGAGAAGAGACTGGCAACAACGATGTTTGCCTGAAAGTTAATAGAACAAGAAACTCTATAACTATTTACTCAGAGGAAGAGAATAGGAATCGATATGGCTATGTTATACTAGACAGCCTACGTCCTACATATAATTATGTGGAGTTTGATTTGAATACTTGTCAATATGTCTCACGGAAGCTCGTAGAAATCTTGGAATCGTATGAAGATCATTCTGCTGCAGCATTACTCCGACCGATTGAAGGTGTTGACGACATAACTGAAGGTATCTATAGCGCAATGGCTCAGGCTGATGATGACGGATATGTATTCGTCACAGTATCGTGGGAGAATCAAGTGCAGCAAGATCCAGAAGATTTTGAGCGAAATATAAAAGCTGAAATATCACAAATTGCACAGTCTAAGGGCTGGAATGATATAAACGAGGACCGGTACGGAGAACTAGCACTTAACAAGATTGGCGACTTTGAAGATCTGATTTCTAAAGTGGCCAGGTGCTCTGGTGATACCAGGTGGCTTCGCTATCATGCTGACGAGACAACCTATCGCAGGCTACGTTTCCAGTTCTGTAAGAAGAGAGATAAAGATGATACAGACAAGGCAATTTACCGAATGTGTTGTATTGGCTTGGTAGAAGATGTAACCATAGATTATCTATCTCAGACCTACGAACTGAAAATAAAGAATCGTACAGACGATGAATTTAAACAGTATATGTTGAACTTCTTCCGTAAGTACTATTCATTGGAACAGGCACAAATACGTGTAGACAAAATAGATGAACAAAAAGGTCGCAACTACCTTGACAAGTGTCTTGGATATTTAACGGGGTTCGTCTATGAGAATTTGGAAAAGAAGCGCTTCCGCGCTATTGAAGATATGCGTATTGCATGTGAAGACAGTATATCAGAAAGAGAAAGAACGCATAACGATACATGGCTTAAGGAATTTATTCACCTCTATTTCAATTCTAAGTATGCCCGTATGGGTTATCAGGTGAATGGAAAAGACTATTCGTTAACTGAGGACACGGACCAGCAAGGTCGTGATGGCTATGATGTAGTTAGGAAGTACATTGAAGTCATTAGCAACGATGGTTCCGGAAGCGAAATAGACAACGTTAAACACCTCTATGGCGCTACATTGCTGTGTTTGAGAGCGCATCCTGATAATGCAGCTTTACAGCTCTTGCTATCATACTGTATTACATTCTTGGGAACGGGAACCAATGAAACATTGAAATCAAACGCTTTTAATGGATTTATTGATGGTTTTATGGCACTCTATGACAAAGACAATGAAGAAGTATGGAAATATCTAGCTCACTTCAACGAATGCTTAGCCGCAAAAGTCCATCAAGATGATACTTACATAAAGGAAAGCATTATAGAAAAAGGAGAAGATGCAGTAATGCTCTTTATACACGGTAAGAAGTTGGATGATATAACCAACAGATTTCTCAAAGATAACGTAAAAACAGATAACAAGACATATCCAAGCGATTCCGACAATACAATTTAAAAAACAATATAGTTATGGCACATGACATAAATTCTGCCTTAGAAAGGCTTGAGAAGAATTTAAGCGAACTTGATTCTGCTAGGTCGCAAGTAATGCAGTCAGTTAATGCAAGTAACGATCTTTTGAAGATGGTTACGCAGTATGTGTCTGCGGTAAAGAAACTAGCTGCCAGCCTTGAAGAATGGGAATCTTCTTTAAGCGGTAGAGAATCTGAGTTACATGGTGAATTGGGGTCTGCTATTGCCTGTATAAAGCAGACGTGTACTGATGTCATTTCTGCATTCAAAGGAGATGTCAATAAGGTTACATTGGCCTTCAAGAAAGATACAGACAAAACACTAGAAGAGTTTACCGAGCAGAATGACAAGCTTGCAGAAAGAGTTGCAGAATTGGTTGCTTTGCGCGAACAAATCAAGAAAACGACGGAAGAAATCGAAAGCGTTAAGGGGTCTTTGGAGCTCATATCAAAAGATCTGAAGGAATCTCAAGACGAACAAGATATAGCATTGGAAGAAATAAAGACAAAAGTGTCAGTTCTTCCTACAATTATTCAGCAATCTCTTGAATCCATAACGCAGGCAGTTTCTCGTTCAGAGCAAACACTTGCAGAAACATTAAATCAGATAAATGGCAAGACGGATACGCTCGCTATAAATATCGCTAATTTGACAACTTTATGTCAAAGTGTAAATTCAACAATTACATCTTCTGCAAATAATTTAACGAATGTCATTAACAATGCAAAAGATGATACTCTGAGAACAATAAAAGAATCACAAGATGAAATTACAAAGGTTTCAAATATTGATAGATGGATAATGATTATTGGATTCATTATTGTAATAATAATGTTCTTTGTGATTAAATAGTGTTGGTAGACATTGCAAAGATCTTACTGGGTTGAAGGTATGGAACTTGGTTGATAACAAAAAATGCAAAGCAACAAATAGCGTAAACGATGCAGGAAGTATTTGCCATAAATCGCATAGGCTATTCATGACAGAAGCATTGATGTCTTAAAGCAAATTCAGTGGATTTACTCAGTTAATTCAGTGAAATTACTTTCTGAAAGGATAAGTTTGACGTAAGGTTTGACGTGAGAATATATTTGCTTTGATGGTTGTGTTTATAGTCGGATATAGAGAGAAGCGGTAGTTCTTAACAAAAAGTGAGACTTGAATAAAAATGGAACTTGCGTGGGTGGAAAAAAAGATGTAACTTTGTAGCATTGTTGATAACTATTAAAGAGAGAAGAAGTGTATCGTAATATAATCAAGAGTTATGGGCAGAGCAAAGAAAAATATGATGAAGCGACTTTCCATTGAAGAGTTGGTCGATATATACCTTAACAGCGATGGAGAGACGGAGAAGGCGGCACGCTCGGAAATTGAGAATCGCTATTGGGAGGAATATGAAGTGAGGAAAGAGATTCTCTTGAAGCTTATTGCCTATGAGAATGAGAAGAGCTGGAGGTTAGTTATTTGCCTCCCACTCTATAATATATACGACAACGATTATATAGAGGTCTTCAAAGCTATGGCCGAGGATGGCATCCTTACTTGGGTAAAACGCACAAAATGTTATTGGTCTTTTTTAGGGGAGGAAGCGAAACGCATATTAGAACAAAGGCAGCCGCAAAGATACTCCTTTAACCATTACTATCGTTTTGATGAGGCTACATATTTCCTGTTGTTTGCCTGTTGTGTGGGAAACTGTGATTTCACGATAGACCAGGAGGTCGTCGAGCAAGTTTCTGATTATCTTGCAGAATACAATTCCGCAAAACGAAGAAGTATGCGTGTGCCCATCGATGATTGCTATGTTTACGAGATGGTTGAAGATGTATATTCCCGTATGACACAGGACTTGGACAGTGGTCAGTATAATGATGAACAGAAACATGCCTTGCAGTGTCTGTTCAGGTTTGAACAGAAATTGATATTTTCAGGCTTTGACAATATGCCAGGTCTTTACTATTATCTTGATTCTTTCAATGATACTTTCCACCAGGATTATAGCTTTGTACGGACTGGGATAGAATTTCTGGGACTTCTTAAATGGAAGCATGTCAATCCTGAGTGGTTAGAGGAGTATGCCATCAGCCTTTCCCAAAGTATGTTGAAGAACATAAGCAAATATATCCGCATAGAAATAGAATACCTACAGGAAGAACTTAGACGATTTGTCAGTGAGGAGAGATATGAAGAAGTAACGCCTCTCGAAGCATGGCAAGAATATAAAAGGTCAATGGAGAAACCATTATCCTGTAGCCCAGAACTGCTGCAGAAGATGCTTAGTCTGCATCCTGAACTGAAATGCCTTATTGGCGATATAGACGACTGCCAACAGGAAAATGCCGATGCCTCAGCGCAGGATGTAGATTCGTCACCCGCCGCACTTGATGATCAGTTCTTTCAGACGGATAGCGACGCGCCGTTTTAGGTTGTTTCATGCATGCGCTTTGCAAGCCACACATTAAAAAGAGGGCATACCAATGGTCTATAGACTTTTGGTACGCCCTCTTTATTTTAATTCATCCATTCTTCAATTCTTCAATCCTTTTCGTTAATAATATCAGCAAAGTCATCATAAATAACCTCTACCCAATCTTCATCAGACAACGTAAACTGGTTTCGAAACACTGATGAGAACATAATATGTTTTGCATGTTTCTTCCAATCATCTTTTTCTGAGTCTTTCACCCATGAAGAATCATTCAAGTATTTGAATGAACGGGCATATTCCTTTAGGTCATCGGCAGAATAGTCCATATTATCGTAGATGGCTTGTGTAGGACCTTGATCAGAACATATAATCACTTCATTACAACCAAACAATTTGGCTTGATTATATATTTCAATCCGATAGTCGTTCAGTCTTTCTTGGTATTCCTCAGAGTGATGGAAGGCTTTTTCAAAGTATCCCCATCTGCCACTATAATATACATCAAGATTTACATTCTCTTTGAAAATCTGAATGCTGAAACTTTCTTCATCATCTTCTATTTCGTACAGATCGTATTCATCTTTAAGGTTATCAAGTATTAATTTTGCATATTCATCTTTACAGATATCTCTTATGCCATCTGTTTTACGAATTTGATATGCATCATAATTTAAAACTTTCATTCGCAAATATTCACCAGAATCATTTGCCTCAAACTTTCCAAGTTCAATCAATTCATAGTCTTTTATTCCATCTGCAACATTCTTACACATATCACACTTGCATTCCTTAAAATATACAAGTCTGATATTCTGCTTCATTCTTTTTGCAACTTCTTTAGCCGTTGCAAAAGGATCATAGATTGGAAGATTATGCTGTAACCCTATTTGTACTACATCCCATCCCATAGCTTTTATTTTTAGGCAATGTATTACTGTTTTTCTATGTAATCCAACAGATTGATGGTTCCTGTCTCCTCTTCTACATTAAGGGATGGCACTTTCTCCACAATTTTTGTTGTACCACTTGTCTTGTCAACATAGAAATGCACATAAGCTCCTGTATAGCTGCGGAAAACTACCTGATATGTAGAGTCTGACTCTTCTCCCATATCTATATGCATTATGGAAGGATTGTCTTTGGCTATGCTCCAGTCATACGTGCGATGGCAATAGTTGCTTACTCCCTCGTATGCCTTTTCTGCCGTAATTATGCTCTGCGGTGCGCTTGCACCGCATGAGCATAATAGCAGAATAGATATTACTTCTTTGAATTTCATTGTTACTTGAACAACAGCGGTGTGAATTCCGTGAGGTAGATGCGCCAGTTGCGCCAGATGTGTCCGCCCTCGGTCTCAAGGTAAGTGTATTTATGGCGCTTTGAGTCGAGGTAGGCACGCAGGTTGTTGTTGTTTTTGATGAGGAAGTCGGTCTTGCCGATGCCTATCCAGAAGAGGTTGGGATTCTTGGCGAAGAGAGCATCAATCTTTGCATTGCGGTCAGCATATATCTCGGGATGTCCGCCCTGAGACCTCTGTTGCTGATCGACAGCGGCAGAGAACAGTCCTACATATCCGAACAAGTCAGGATTGTTGATGCTGATGAAAAGACTGTGGAAACCACCCATTGACAGTCCGGCAATGGCACGGTGTGCCTTGTCTTTCTTCACGCGGTAGGTCTTCTCAATGAACTTCACCACATCAGGGAAGGCGGTCTCAAAGCTGCCCTCCATTGTTTGTGGAAGCATCATGGTGGGCACGCGGAATCCCTCGCTGGTCTCACCGGGGCAAGCCTCCTGCGAGATGTTGCCGTTGGTCATCACCACCAGCATAGGCTCTGCCTTGCCCTGCGCAATAAGGTTGTCTAGAATCTGTGCAGCACGACCGAGTTCGCTCCATGCGTTCTCATCGCCGCCAATGCCATGCAGCAGGTAAAGCACTGGGTATTCCTTGCCGCTGGTCTCATAGCCTGCCGGAGTATATACCGTCAGTCGGCGGTTAAGGCCGGCCGTCGGACTGTCATACCATATCTTGCTTACAGTACCGTGGGCTACCTTGTTCACCTTGTAGAGGTCGGTACGCGAATCACCGCCGATGAGCAGCACGCTGAAGAGATTGTTGATGTCGCGGATGTTATACACATTCAGCGGGTCGATGATTTTCACGCCGTCCACAATCATGTTGTATGTATAGAGTTCTGGCTTCAGCGGCTCAGTAGTATAGCTCCACACTCCCTTGTCGTTTTTCACGAGGTCCACCACGTCAGGAACGTCATAAGTATTGCCGGCATATTCCACTTTCTTTGTCGGCAGCATGTCGCCGGTAATCTGCACCTTCTGTGCCTCTGGTGCAATAAGGTTGAAGGTCACGCTGTTGTCTGCATGCACGTCAGGCGATGCCACCTGCGGTCCTTGGCCCCAACTAAGGTTCTGCTGAGCCTGTGCCGCCATGCCTGTCAAGCAGAGGGCAGCCATCACGAATAGCTTTTTCATTGTCTTGATTATTTTAGATTTTTAGATAAATGTGTCATGTCTGGGATACTTACCTACATAATTAACGTGAACTCAACGAAATATTTTTTTTTATCGTTAATGTCGTTAATATAGACCATTAATGTCATTAATAACCATAGGGTAAAGTATTAATGGTATTAACGAATGAAATTGACGGCATTAACGTAAAAAGACAAAATTACCATTGTGTCTTACAGTGGACAAATGTCATTAATATGATTTCATCGAACTGACGTTATTATAAGATTACTTTTATGCTAATGGAAGCGAACCAAATATCACCTCAAAACCTGAAAGCGTATGCGGCCTAACGACCTTATAACCTGGCGAAACTGAGCTTGCGAAAGTTGAGTATAGTACATTATTGATATTTCGTTGACAGAAAAAAGTTCGTGAAAAAGCCTAAAATAGAGTGCGGATAAGAGCGTTTTGAAGTCCAAAATGCACTTTAGGGAGCAGAGAAATGCTCAGTGTACTGTAATGTGATAGCTTTTACATCGTAATATGATAGCTTTCACACTGTGAAGTGATAGCTTTGACAAAGAAAAACGATAGCTTTTACCTTGTAAAAGCTATCGTTTTTTATTACTCATATATATGCGTTTGTTGATTATCAGATAGTTATAACGTTCTGTAGATTTCGCTGTACGCAGTCATCCGTAAATATTTTTGAAATATCGCAAGGAAAAAGGGTTAAAGATGATGTTGGAATAGTACAATATTGTGATATGAGTGAAACAACTCAACTTTAGCAGAGTTTGGTTGTTCGGCAGTAAAGGGGAGTTAGAAGGAGTAAAAGGGAGTTAAAGGACAAATGTATTAACGTCAGTTTGACGAAAATAATTCATGGGAAATTCATGAGCATTAATGGGCATTAATGTTGAAAAGAAAAACACGAATGACCACAAATTATCATAAATATTTTTATGTTTATCAAAATTCATCGAGTTCACGTTGTATTAGACTAATGAATGGGAGAGACTTTATGATTGTAAAAAAATCCCCACAACAATGCGTTGTGAGGATTTCTCTTTTATCGATGTTTATTATGATTTACATCATTCCGCCCATGCCTGGAGCACCGCCCATTGGCATTGCTGGTTCTGGAGCTGGCTTGTCGCAGATGACAGACTCTGTGGTCAGGAACAAACCTGCAATAGAAGCTGCATTCTCAAGTGCTACACGTGACACCTTGGCAGGGTCGATGATACCAGCCTTCTTCATGTCCTCGTAAACCTCTGTGCGGGCATTGTAACCGAAGTCGCCTTCGCCCTCGCGCACCTTGTTTACTACGACAGCGCCCTCAACACCTGCATTGAAGCAAATCTGGCGCAATGGTTCCTCAATGGCACGCTTTACGATGTTGACACCTGTCTGCTCGTCGGCATTGTCACCCTTAACGCTGTCAAGAGCAGAGAGAGCACGGATGTATGTGGTGCCACCACCTGCAACGACACCTTCCTCGATTGCTGCACGTGTAGCGCAGAGAGCATCGTCAACACGATCCTTCTTCTCCTTCATCTCAACCTCAGAGTTTGCACCGATATAAAGAACAGCTACGCCACCTGCAAGCTTTGCAAGACGCTCCTGCAGCTTCTCCTTGTCGTATGAAGATGTAGAGTTCTCGATCTCCTTCTTGATAGCGATGACACGGTCTGCAATAGCGTCCTTAGAACCTGCACCACCAGCGATGATGGTGTCGTCCTTAGAGATAGTAACCTTGTCACATGTGCCGCAGAGGTCAAGAGTAGCCTGTTCGAGCTTCAGTCCCTTCTCCTCAGAGATAACGGTACCGTTGGTAAGGATTGCGATATCCTCGAGCATAGCCTTACGACGGTCGCCGAAGCCAGGAGCCTTGACAGCACAGATCTTCAGACCACCACGCAGACGGTTTACCACGAGTGTTGTGAGTGCCTCAGAATCAACATCCTCAGCAATGATGAGCAAGCCACGGCCGCTCTCTGCTGCAGGCTGCAGTACAGGAAGCAGTTCCTTGAGGTTTGAAATCTTCTTGTCATAGATGAGGATGTATGGGTTCTCCATTACACACTCCAGCTTCTCAGTATCGGTTACGAAATAGCCAGAGAGATAGCCACGGTCGAACTGCATGCCTTCTACAACACCGATAGAAGTATCGCGGCTCTTTGACTCTTCAATGGTGATGACACCGTCCTTGGATACCTTACGCATAGCGTCAGCAAGGAGCTTACCAATCTCTGGGTCGTTGTTGGCAGATACTGTTGCAACCTGCTCAATCTTGTCGTAGTTGTCGCCAACGAGTTCTGCGTTCTCCTTAATATATTCAACTACAGCCTTGACAGCCTTGTCGATACCACGCTTAAGATCCATAGGATTAGCACCGGCAGTAACATTCTTCAAGCCCTCAGTTACGATAGCCTGAGTAAGGATGGTTGCAGTAGTTGTACCGTCACCTGCATCGTCACCAGTCTTAGAAGCAACGCTCTTTACGAGCTGTGCGCCAGTGTTCTCAAACTTGTCTTCGAGTTCGATTTCCTTTGCTACGGTGACGCCGTCCTTTGTTATCTGTGGAGCACCGAATTTCTTCTCGATTACTACGTTGCGTCCTTTAGGACCAAGTGTTACCTTTACTGCGTTGGCAAGCTGGTCAACGCCTTTCTTGAGTGCCTCGCGGGCATCTGTATTGTACTTTATGTCTTTAGCCATTTTCTTATTTTTTGTTTTTTCCGTCTCCCTCCCTCACGGGGAGGGTTGGGGTGGGTATGTTTAGTTTATTTTACTATAGCGAGAACGTCAGACTGACGCATGATAAGATACTTCTCGCCTTCGAACTCCAATTCCGTACCAGAGTATTTTCCATAGAGCACGTTGTCGCCAGCCTTCAGAATCATCTCTTCATCCTTTGTGCCGTTGCCTGCTGCTACTACTTCGCCCTTCAGAGGCTTCTCCTTGGCAGTGTCAGGAATTATGATACCGCCGATCTTCTCTTCTGCCGGTGCTGGCTTAATCAGCACGCGGTCTGCTAATGGTTGAATGTTCATAGTTGTCGTAAATTATATAATGTTTGTTTATTTTGTTTATTTCGACGATATATTAAGAAAAAATGTGCCAATGTTGTTTTTCGCCAACATTGGCACATTTAACGTGACAAATTGTCAAATAAAAAATTACCATCCCAAATCATGCCATCCTATGGCATTGGTCCATTCAAGGGTGAGCATGGTTTTGTTGAGAGATTTGCCTGCAGGGAAACGTCTTTCAACTGTGTCATATATCTCACGAGGTATAAACATACTCAGTCCACCGTAATTGTCATCTGTCACTGTAAACGCATAGAAATCGATATTGATGTTTGTCTGCCACGGTGTGGCTGCTATGGGAGTGTGTTTCGCTACTACGGTTTTGTTAAACTGGTTCAACCATGTTTCATAAGCACTATGCTCCAGATTGAGCAGCATGAGGTTTTTCATGTCATATAAGACAGGACAATCATCTGATTCATCACATCGGAAATAATAAATACAATGTGATGTATTCATTTGCAGTTTCACTCCTTCTTCATGAATGTCATGCAAAGCATTACGGGTTAATTCCAGTAACTTTTGAAGTTCGCTGGTCTTAATGGCAGAGATGGCAATGCCGCCGGTACGCCCCCAACTGGTATTTTCAATATACTGTTTGATGATTTCAGCACCTATGTAGTCTTTGTTAGTTCCAAGTATAGGCACAACAGAGGTGTAAGGTGCGCCGTTGGCAGGCGTTTCAGAGACTGGTGCTATGATGTAATCCGTGTAGTTGCGCAGTTCATAAGCCACTTCCACGGTTTGCATGCAGCAGCAGTCAAAGAAGATGTAATCAAAATGCAGTCGGTTACCGTCTGTGTCTTTTAAGTTGCTCAATGCTGTAGCAATGGAAGAGATATTCATCCATTTATTCCCGGCCGTTGACATCTGCCCACCGTCATTGTCGTAGCCATAGGCATACAACTTTGTGTATTTTGTAGTTGCAATGGTGTCTTCTGTTATTATGGAACCACTGCCGTGGCCTGTCATGATTAAGGCATATTCGTCAGCGGGGCTCTGTTCCACTATCCATTGCAGTACGTCTGTCATGTTATCAGCCGAGGTGGCATAAAAATCGTTGGCATATTCGCGCAATTCAGTTTTTACTCCATTCTTTATCTCTGCTATGTATGGGAGTCCTGTTGAACCAATGTTATAATCAGAGAACAGTATTAACCTGCAGTCATCCGGAAGACTTTTTGAGCCCTCTATCATTTCTGTTATGTCGTTTTGCAACTGGCTGCTGATGTTGTTGTCTGCTGTGACATATACAATTATGGTGCGACGCACAGGAACAGGCGCTGGGTCAACAACAGTGTCGTCACCACCGCAAGCCAGCATCGCAAACAACATCAGAAAAAATATAATACATTTCTTGTTCATAATCATGATTATTCATTTATTGCTCCGCAATGCGGGCAGGTTCCACGTTTCTTTATATTCTTACCGCAATTACCACATATCAGATTGGTGCGTGTATAATGCTTGTATCTTGAAAATGCGAAATAGCAGTATAGTATAAGTAAGGGATAACCGATATAATATAATGTGCTGATAGAAAACACTATATACAATACTGCACACACGCCGCATAATCCCGAAAGATATAGAACCAAGTCCTCGAATGACAGGTAATGGCGTGTGTCTTCAACTGTGGCAATTCCTATAATCAGTATAGCCCATACTGAGGATATGAAGATTCCGAGAATGAGCGGCATACTAAAGGGGTTGAGCGACGGATGGAAATAGAAATTCTGCCATGTGTCAGCACCAAACATCTGTAATGACGCATATAGGGTTGCAGAACATGCCACAGTGATACAAAGCAGGGTGGGGTAGAATGATGGTATGTCTCGGTAATGCACCAGTGGCGCATTACGTTTCTGCACGGTCCTGACAATATATGCTGCAGCTATTAATGTGATTATTATCAGTGCAAAGATAAGGTGCGTGTCGCTGAATAGCATAATAAACTGTGATATAGGGTCGGTAGGTACGACATTCTTTAGCATTTCTGTTTCGTGGGTCCATCCTATGTGCCCGTTTTCTGCTATTACCTGTACCCATATAGAGTCTATGCTGTCTTGTGGAATAGTGCGTATGTCGCTGACGGCTATTTGTATGTTGTGCTTTACACTGAATGTGTCAGTTGTCAACTGCGAGACATATTCTTCTGGTTGCTGAGAGATTAACAATAGTGAATCTCCATGAACCACAAAGTTATATCCGATAGAATAATGGTGGGTATAATAGAATGATGTAGAATCGTTTGTGCTGGTGCTGTCAGATACAATTATGTCATGGTTGTCAGCATTGTTACGATAACATGATGACAACAGCATTAGCATGTTGAGCAACACAATAGATAAAATAAAACGTATTCTCATCTCGTATATTCTATTTTGCCCAAATTTCCATTTGGCAGTTATTGCAATTAAACTTAACTAAGAATGTCTTGCCATCATCAAGCGTTAGTGTTAAAGGCTCTTTCCATGGCATCTTAATCCCTTTCTTGGAACAAAAACCTGCTTCATATCTTATGCAGAACCTACACTGCATCAATAGCTTATCCTGTGCCTTATCTGTTTCAAAAGAGCGTGCCTTTATTCCATAGTGACTGTAAAAATCTTTGGCAGTGGCATTGGCAGCGTTATACAGAAATGAATATTTATATTCAGGACATGGGGCTTGGTTGGCAGATGACCTGTGTACTTCTTTTTTCTTTCTGGAAAGCTTCAGATGCTGTGCAATAACATCTCTCCTTAATTTTGCCAGTATGCTGCTTTGAATGAACGGAATGTCACCGTCACATAGTATGTCTAACTGCTTACATATATACGGAGTGTCTCCGAGTTTGTTCAGTTGGAGTCTTATGTTTTGTTCCTGGGGCTTTTCTGCTGTCTGATAGGTGTAAGTTTCAGACGTCGTACAGGTATAGCCTTGTTCATCCGTGGCACAAAGAGTAAGCGAACTGCTTTCTATCGTCAGCTGCATTGTCAGTTCTATCTTCCGTACTGCTGAGGATTTTGTAAGCAATGCCTGAAAATGCTGGTCGTGGTTTCTGTATAGAATGGTTCCTGGCTGTAACTCGCGAGGCATAAGTTGAGGGAAAAGTTTGTTGCCATCAACTTTGTTTACTCGGAATCCGACAAGCTGCCTGCGAGAGTTGAAGAAGCAGAAACCGTCGCCATTGCAAAATGATTCTAAGGATGCAACACTGAAATAATTTTTCTTGATTTCTTTTACTTTTCCAACATATTCTCCCAATGATTTCGGTGTGTCGGGCGAAATCATTCCTTGTTGGCGTTCATTGAAAAAGTATGTGGTGTAACCTCTGTTGAATGTCTTGTTGATGTTTGGTACAAATGTATATGTACATCTTCCCATGGATGCCCTACGATACCTTTCTGGATGTTTGCGGCAGATTTCATTCAGTCTTTCACTATAAGCCGCAGTGACATTCTTTACATAATCGACATCTTTCAGTCTTCCTTCTATCTTAAAACTTACTGCACCAGCTTCTGCCAGACGTTCCAGATTCTCCAACTGCGCCATGTCTTTAAGGGAAAGAACATGGGCTGATTGTTCAAATATATTTCCGTTGGCATCTTTGAGCGTAAATGGCATACGGCAGAATTGTGCACATTCACCACGGTTGGCTGAGCGCGAAAAACAATATTGCGATGCATAACACTGTCCACTGTAACTTACACATAATGCACCATGAACAAATACCTCTAATTCTACTTCTGGCACTTGACGATGTATTTCCGCAATCTCATTTGATGAAAGTTCGCGAGCCAGAACCACGCGCTTGAAACCAAGTGAGGCAAGCCATTGAACTTTCTCTACTGTGCGGTTGTCGGTTTGCGTGCTAGCATGGAGTGCCATCGGGGATATGTCGCGGACAGTGCCGCTTCCTTCGTTCAGGATAGAAAACAGTCCCATATCCTGTAACAGCAGTGCATCTACACCGATTTCACTCAGATTCTTACATAATGCCAGTGTATCGTTAAGTTCCTTATCGTATATGATAGTGTTGACTGTTACATACACCTTCGCATTATATATATGTGCATAGTCGCATAAAGCCTTGATGTCATCAATAGAGTTTCCTGCAGCAGCTCTCGCTCCATACCTGCTTGCTCCAATATATACGGCATCTGCACCATGATCAATGGCACTGATTCCACATTCTAAGTTTTTTGCCGGAGCAAGTAGTTCTAATGTCTGCATACTGTTGATGGCTTCGTTGTTATGAATTAATGCGTGATATTTTATTTCGTATCACTACGGTGTTGAATATTGTAATGACAAGAAATATACCAATTCCGAGTAAGAGAGTTGGAACTATTGACATCTCTGACGAGTTCTCATAGAATACTTTCAAGAACGTCATATAGTAATGCCTGATTATTATTACTGTAATGACGGCAACTACCAGGACTATAGCATTTAAGCATGTGGCTAAGAGTTGATAAGGAAGTGATACTTTCGCTCTGTCATAGCCGATAAGAAGCAAGTTCTGAAGCTTTTCTGTATTTTTTTGAACAAGCAGATATATGCTTAAGACAAGTATGTAAAAGCTTAATATACTTATAATCAGTCCTACGATAATGACAATGGAAACTATCAAACGCAGAAAATAGACAGTTTTTTCGACATTCAGTTTGTCACTTTCCATTTCCAAACCATGCTCGTCGAAATATTGCGTCATGTTCTCGTCTGTAGGATTGGTCACCTCCATGAGCAATCTGTTGGGACTGTCGGTCTCGTTAGGTGCAAATTCCTTATTGCTCCAATCCATAAATGATTGTGGCACAAGTATGGCACTGAGTGAGTTGGAAAGTGCAACCACTCGTCCTTTGAAATCCTGTTCTTTACCATTGCCTTTGATATGGATGTTGAAATCTATAAGTCCCATGAGACCATCAGAAATCTGAGGCAGTGAGTGATTGCGCGCAAAGCCGAAATTATACATATTAATGTATGTGCGCGGCAATATGATGGGAACAGTATTTGCACCTTTCTGATAAGACCAGTCGGCTTTGTTTACGTCAACGAACTCGTCAGGAACGCTTTCAAAAAACATTTCAGTATTCAGTACTTGCTTTCCATTGACTCCCATCTGGGCATCAGCCTTGTAGTTCGTGGAGGTGAATACGCCTATCTTCTTCACAAATTGCTGTTCTTTCAGTTCGTCAATATCTTGACGTTGGAAGAAATTTGAACGGCCGGATATGGTGTTTCCCGTTCCTATGCGTTTCGTTACCATTATATAGTCGGCCTTCATAAAAGAGTCTTCAGATGTTATGATTGGCAGTACATCATAGTAGAACTGAAAGCCGGCAAGTATTATTACCAATCCAAAGAAGTTTGCGAAAACAAATCCGCAGAATTGTCCAACGCTTATATTATGTCTTAATAATTTCCAGAGTAGATTCATAGTTTTACAATATGGTCGTATTCAAGGTTCATGTGTTTACCTATTGATGTTACTATTATGCATGCGTTTTGTTTATGTGCCTCTTCAAGCATTATGTCGGCAATGATTCGGGAATTGTTGTCGTCCAGATGGCTTATGGGCTCGTCTGCCAGCAATACGTCGAAAGGCTGTGCCAAAGCACGCATCATTGCCACACGTTGCTGTTGGCCGAAAGACATAATACCCAGTGGGACATCTTTCTTTTCAGGGATTCCCATGCGTTCAAACCATTCATCTATGGTATCTGATTTTAGATGGTTCGTCAGATTGTTCTTTATTAAGACATTTTCTTTTGCAGTGAGTTCTGGGAAAAGGCGCAACTCCTGAAACAGTACACTGACATGGTGCTGTCTTATCTCTGCCCATTTGTTGGCTTTGTAATTAACTATATCCTCGTTGTCGAAGAATATGTTTCCCATATAGTCATGCCTGTAACCAGCTATGTAGCTACAGAAAGTGCTCTTGCCTTTTCCTGATGCCGCCTCTATCAGGTATAACCCTCCACGTTCAAAAACGATGTCCTGTCCCCAGATTTCTGAGGTTATATTATTGGATGATGCAAAGATGTGTGGCATCACATTGTTGAATCTTATCTTATCCATAGCGTTATTCTGTAAGAGAATATTTTATTCGTTTTATATTACCAAGCAAAGGAATGAGATTTTTTCCCAATCCATCGGTCATAGTTTCTATATCTACTATTACCACAAGCCTTTGTTTGTCGTCTTTGTTCTTTGTCTTGCTGCTTTCGTCTTGAATACACTGTATTGTTGCTTTATACTGTTTGTCGTCGTCTGAATGTTGTTCTTTTCTTACTGATATGACGATGTTACCGTCGTTTTGCTTAATCTTGTCGTATGCGTCAGAACCCAGCAGCAAGGTGTTAAGCGATTTGTTATTGTGTAGATAACTCAGTAATTCTTTTCCGTCAACATTCATGAATATGTTGACAATAGCATTGCTGTCCATTGCCTCTGTCCAATCAAAAGATATTGGACGATACATTGTCTGTTGTATTTTCTGCAGTTGTTGTTTTACGTTAGGATTATAGGAACTGGTATGCCCGTTTATTAAAATGTCGTTACCTTCAGTATCAATGCTTCCCTCTAAGATGAGGTCATCAAGTGAAGTTCCTTTGGGTATGCCTATTGTGAAGTATGCAGAAAACTGTTCTGGTAGGGCACTAACGTGCATTGCCATGTGTGATGCAGTATTGTTATTTGATGAGTTCAGGTGTTGCCATATATCAGAATGTATTATACTTTTTTCTTCATCCTGTTCAAAAAGTCTTGAAATGCGTTTTATTGTCTTGGTGCGTTCTGCTGCTATAACAGGTCCCAATATAAGCAATGTATTGTTGTTATAACCAGTAACCCAGGCTTCAGACATCGTACAGAAAGGAATACCGTCGTATTCAGTGAAGTTGCCGGCTTTGCCTGCTTTCTTCATGTTCTGTAAATACTCATCAACCATGTATTCGTCTTTTACGGATGCACATAATCCTAGCATTCCGTCAGATGTTTCAAATACATATACTTGTCGTGTGGTGTCTATACCTGCAATGGATATGTCAAAGGTGCTTGCTGGAGTTTCGATGATAGCAATGCAATTGCGTGGTATGGAATTGATATAGTCCTCTTTATCACATGAAGACAGTAGAGCAGAGACTATAGACAAGAAAAAGAATATTTTACGGAATTCCTTAAACATAATATTATCTATCAACTATAACTGTTATTTTCTGAGTAAAAGCTGTGCCATCATTACTGCACTTAATGCGGCTGTTTCCGTACGCAGTCTTGCTTTTCCCAGTGAAACTGATTTGTATCCGTTTTTTATAGCGTATTCTACTTCGTTGACAGAAAAGTCGCCTTCTGGTCCGATTAATACGGTAACATCCTTGTTTATCGACTGTTGCTTGTCGTTGTTTAAACTAAGAAGTTCGTCAAATAAATCCGTTCTCTCAATCTCGTCATAGCAGTGGCAAATATACCTGTCTCCAACAGAATGTTCGTCGATGAAACTGTTGAAATGACTCATGGCGTTTACATTTGGCTTCCATGCCTTTCGGCTTTGTTTCATGGCAGACAGGACTATCTTTTCTATTCTGTCTATACGTATTTGGCGACGTTCAGAATTTTTACATTCAAGGAATGATATTTCATCAATGCCTAATTCTGTAGCCTTCTCTGCCATCCATTCTGTCCTCTCCATCATCTTTGTAGGTGCCATGGCTATGTGGATATGTCCATTCCATCCAGGAGTCTGTGGTATTTTCTCGTGGATTTTGTAAACGCATCGTTTATGTGAAGCCATAGTGATTTCTGCCTTGTAGAAGTTTCCCATACCGTCCATAAGGCATATATCGTCAGATTCTTTTAGGCGCAGTACACGGATGGCATGTGTTGCTTCTTCTTCTGGCAGTGCATCGGTGTCCTCTGCGTTAGGAACAAAGAAATAACGTTCTTCTTTCATCGTTTTATCTGTTTCTCCTTTCTATCTCTTTCTTGAACTGTTCTGCAAGTTCATATTTCTCTTCGTCAATACACTTTTGCATGGCAGACTTAAGCATGCCAATAGTAAGGGTGTTTAGAGGCAATGAAACGCCTGTGGCTTCCTCTCCCATATATTTTGTGCTTTGGTGTTGCCACAAAGAATCTTCAACATATAAAGGTATATGTTGGTCGGCATAAGCCAGCAATATACCATCGCTTACCCTTATAGGAAAGGCTGTTCCAGTTTTCTCATCTTCCAATATGGCACGATATTGACCATCATAGATGCTGACAATAATAACCGCCAGTTCCAAATCGGTCATGTACTTTATAACGGCGCTGAGGGTTTCTGGAAGTGTGCGTTCTAACATTTCTGTGGAAATCCTGCGGCTTTTCTCGTCACCTATGTATTTTCCTCTACGAAGTGCAAATTCATGGCGCATGCTTGCATCAACCATGATTGCTATTTGCCTTTCTTCTTTTTCGTCAGTTACTATCAGCAACGAGAAAGAAGCATCATGATTTACATCTGTGACTCCTTGTATTTTCAGGGGAATGCGCATACAGAAATATAGACTTGTGAATTTTTAATGTAATAATGATAATAAAACAAATAAAGAGATAAAAAGATAAAAAGGTAAATGAAAACTCCATGCTAAATATTAACAAAGGGGTTTCCGTTTTACCTTTTTATTTTCTTACCTCTTAGATTGCCTTACGCTTCAGCAGGAGCTTCTGTCTGCTCCTCGGTAGCTGCAGCATTTTCTGCTTCAGCCTCAGCCTTAGCAGCCTCAGCAGCAGCCTTCTTGTCAGCAATAGCCTTAGCCTTAGCTTCGTTGGCTTTCTTCTCAGCAGAAAGGAGAGCCTCCTTAGCTGCTTTCTTTGCCTTTGCCTGGTCAGCCTTCAATGCCTCAAAGCCATTCTGCTTCTGCTGCTTCCAAGCGTCGAACTTAGCCTGTGCTGTTGCTTCATCGAAAGCACCCTTTTTAACACCGCCCTTGAGGTGCTTCATAAGAAGAACGCCCTCGTTTGACAGGATGTTACGTACTGTGTCTGTTGGCTGTGCACCAACCTCGAGCCAGTAAAGAGCACGCTCGAAATTCAGATCTACTGTTGCAGGATTGGTATTTGGGTTGTAAGTACCAATCTTCTCTGTAAACTTACCATCACGTGGAGCTCTTACGTCAGCGATTACGATGCTGTAAAAGGCATAGCTTTTACGACCACCACGCTGCAAACGGATTCTTGTTGCCATTTGTTTGTTTTGTTGTTAAAATTGTTTTTAAATAGATGTGAATATTCTTTCAACTCGTGAAAGCGACTGCAAAGGTACTATTTTTTTCTGACATATATATCTGTACGTGCGTATAAAAGCTGAATTCTTAATTATTTTTAACTTATGCTAAAGGTAATGCGATGTCTTTTTATGTTTTTATGAGTTCTTCTTAAAGGTAAAGTATATTAAATTGATAACCACCAGTTATTTAACTGTTATTCCTCGTGCCTCCATCTGTTTCTTTCGATGTGCAAGGCGAGCTTTCGTCAACTTGCGCATTTTCTCTTCCTCGCTGTCATTGGGGTCAATTTTTACCTGTACGGTACCAGAGTAGCCGCTGTTGTCCTTGAATGAAGACTTAACGGTGCTCGACTGTTCCTTAATCTGACCTGTGCCTCCACATACATGACATTGCCACTTGTTCACTTTTTCACCATTACACTGGTTACAAACGTATTTGCCTTCACCTTCGCATTTCCAGCACACTTTCGTGCCTGTGCCCTTACATGTTTCACATTCAGGGGTGCCCTTGCCATCACACCACTGACATTCGCGCCACTGGTCTTTGACTTGTGTGCCGCCTTTGCCACGACAATGTGAACATACAATTACTTTTGCCCCTTGACACATATTGCAACGCACTTCTTTCTTGCCTAAGCAGAAATCGCACTCGCGTGTACCTTCACCTTTACAGAATGCACAGGTGCGCTCCTCCAATCCAGAACCTTGACAGTTATTACACTGCGTCTGTGCTTTTGCGTACAGCGACGCTATCGCCACCGCTATACAAATAATAAGATACCTTTTCATATTAACAAAGAATTATAAACAAAGTCCATGATAATAATAAACAATAGCTTTTTCATACTCATAGTAATTATCTTTGACGTTCTCTACCGATACTCCACTTTCACATCGTCCTTGCCGGTAATCTCAACCTTGCAACCCTCTGCGAGGATTACTTTCTTGAACCATGCGGCATTGCCGACATGAAGTTTCTCCAGTTTCTTCAGGTTGTGCAGGTCAATTTCTTCCAACGGAGTGTTGCCTACGCCAAATGCCGTGAGGTTTGGAAAATATTTCAGGAAATCATAATTGTCGATGACATTGCTGCGACCACCTCTTTCGAGGGACAGGAACGTTGCTTCCTTTGCCTCACAGCAGTCCACGATACCGTCACCGTTGGTGTCGATGTCCTTGAAGCACTGCGAGAAGATGTTGTTGTCTTCAATCTTTACAACCGTAACATTTTCTTTGCTTTCCTGGCACTTTGCCTGCTGTTCGCCTTTATTATTGCTCTGTGCATGCGCTGCTACACCAGCTGTCAAAGCAAAGATTAATGATAAAATCAATTTTTTCATAAGCATTAGTTTTTTAGTTGTTTTTATTCGTCATTAGTATGGATGGTACCACGACCAAAGCAACGTGTGCAGAGTACGCTGCCTTTTCCACTACATGTACGGCAGGCGTTATATCCAGTTCCCTCACAAATTCCACAAGTGTAGGTTTTGTTTTGGAATGTCACTTGGCCTGAACCACCGCATTTCGCACATTTGTAATATGGCTTGCCATTACAACTCGAACATGTCTTGCTGCCACTGCCGCCACAACCGTCGCATGTACGCTCACCTGTTACGGTGAAACTCATTGCTGTCATTGCTATCGCAACAATCAACAATCTTTTAATAATCTTCGCTTTCATAGTTTCAAGTTTTAGTTTTATTATAAACATTATTTATATACCAACTTTGCCTTCTCGCCCTTGTAGGCTACGGGATACTTGATTTCTGGCTTGCATCCCTTGGCAAGTATAATAGTCTTGAGCATACGGCAGTCTGACAAATCCAGTTCCTTCAGTTTGGGGCAACAGCTTACGTCAACTGTCTCAACATAGGTGAGGCCTGCATGAAAGTATTCCAGGTTGGGAAAATACTGTAGGTCTTCATACGACTTGATATTACGTATGAAACTCTTGAATACCATAAAACTGAGTCGCGTCACGGCCTTGGCCTCATCAATGGATATTTCTCCATCCTTGTCAGAGTCTATTTTATTAATGCGTAAACAGAACTCCTTGACTGATTCATCTGTAAATGCCACATAGTCCTTAACGATGGCTTCTGTCTGTCCTACAGTAAAGTATAGGTTCTTCAGTTCCTCAATACCATATTTACACGGAACTTCTAACTTACCATTGCGCCAGATACCGTATGCGCCATATTCCTTGCTAACGATATAGCATACGCTGCCATCCTGCTCTATCTTCTCGCAATAATCATACTCCTCCATGAGTGCACGGATGGTATCGTCCTTAACATAGTATTGCATCTCTATATATGCTTTGCCTGAGGGGTATGTTATCTCTGGCTCGCAACCATCAGCAAGAATAATCTTATTAAGGAACAGAGCATTGGTGAGGTTGAGCTTCTCTAACTTTTCAAGACAGTGCAGGTCTATGCACTCCGCAGCGGTATTGCCCACAGACAATGCTTTGAGGTTTGGAAAATGTTTAAGGAAATCATAGTTTTCGATGATATTGCTCCGGCCACCTTTATCCAAGACAAGAATTGTTGCTGCCGCCGCTTCTGTTGCATCAACTATACCATCACCATTTGTGTCTAAATCCTTGAAGCAATTAGAGAACATGCTCGGTTCCTTCAAAGAGATAATAACATCAGAACCTGGTGCTTCAACATTCTGTGCCATTATGAATGTTGGGCCAAACAATATGGTTATAAAAGATAATACAGTGTGTCTCATAATGTTTTCCAATTTAAAGGTTAAAAGATTAAGGTGTTATGTCGTTTTTCTATTGGTTTTAAATAATAGGTGTTTTAACTTAAAGATGTGTAATGGTATCTGCCACAAAGTTAAGAATAAAAAAGATAAATTCCAAGAAAAATACAATAAAATTTTGATTTTGTCATCATTTTTTTGTTTTTGGGCATAAAACAGCTCTCAAATTGTTTTAATGAGAGCTGTTTCTTTTCATTCTTTTACTTTTCTCCTGACCTTTACAGAAATAGTCATTTTTGCCATATCTCAAAACCAATATTTGTTAATTGCAAGTGCAAATATAGTGAAATCTCACCATTTCTGCGTATTTTTGCCGATAATTATAATATTATTTGTGAAATGACGAGGCAGCGGCAACTATATATCCAGCTTATTCCATTCTGCCATATTTCATTTCCTCTCCCTGCTTGTCATACTGCTTGCGCTTACCGACGGGAGGCTCAGTCAAGATTATCTTAACCACTGCAGTACGTTCAAGACTGCGGGCTATGGCATCATCGAAGGCGTCCATGTGACGAGGGAGAAATCGCTGGCAGATGGCTCTCAAAGCGGCAATTTTCTCTTCTCTGTCTGTCACTATCTCAGCTTTACCAACAGCCGTTGCCGACTTATACTGCAAGGTAAAACTACCATCTTTCGGCCCGACAGTAGGTGCACACTTGGTTACCGCCGACAGGAATACGGTCGGACAGTGTGTTATGCAGTCAAGCTTGTCGCCTTCCAAAGCACAATGGAAATAAAACGTTCTTTCGTCTGTACGCGCCAGCGACAGGGGCAATCCGTAAGGAGTTCCATCAGGTCGCGTCATGCTTACTGTTACGTATGGAGCCTTATCCAACACCTCCAATGCGAAGGCGGCATCCATCTCTCTACTTGCTTTTCTCATATTAATATGTTTATCACTTTTTAAAAAACTTTCGTACGGTATGTTTCTCTCGTTCTATCCTGCTCATAATTCATTGACATTCTCTATTTGGGGCACTAAGTTACAAAAAAACTCAGACATAACGACATATCTGAGATTTTAATAGGCGTATTTTATGTTTTATTGGGAAATGTAATGAAATATGCTCTTCTCTTTATTTAGAAGATAGTGTCTTTTTTATAATTAATGGGTAATTAATGAATCTTCGTGTTTTCTTCTAACCTTAATGACCACATTATGGCTCACAGATTACAAAGGATTGTAATGGATTATTCCTTCTCTTCGGCTTTTCTTATTAATGTCATTAATGCTATTTATCCGCGAATCTGTGGGAGATAACTTCACGGGGATTATATGTTTAGGTGTTTTTGACACTTTGATATGTTTGCAGTTATTTCTGTTTACAAAGTGTCAAAATAAAAAGTGCCGTCAGAAAACTCAAAATAGAGCTTCTGACGGTACTTTTTTATGCGTGTTTCGGGGTGTAAATGGCTATTGAAATGTAATTAGGCACCTTTTACATTGTAATTAGATAGCTTTTACCTCGTAAAACCTATGCTTTTACAGTGTAATTTGGGCGCTTTTACAGTGTAATATGATAGCTTTTGCAAAGCGAAAAAACAGCCTCAAAAATTAAAGTCTTTATTGTCAGCGATTTGCAAAAATCGCTATTTTCGGCTGTACGAAACCAGACGGAAAATATTTTCAAATATCACAAGGAAATGAGGGTAGGGGAAATCAAAGTGTAAGATTAGTTTTCTGTTTTGTGACAAAATGTAAAAATCCTTGCGATATGTTCTTCCAAAACGAATGTTTGGTGACTATATTGCAAGGATTATTAGAAATATCGTATTTCCTTTAGTTTATTTGTATAGGTATCGCTTGATACTCTTCTTTGGCGTTTTCTCAAACTCCTCGTTGTGAATCTCAATATGTGAGATCTTGCAATATGGAGGTTGAGTAGCATTGAGTTGCTCAAGGTTCTTTTTCATCAGATCCTCTACGTCGTCGCTGCTCATGTTCTGGGCAGAGCAAGCATCCATATCTGGGTATACCAATGCAACTAATTTTGTGTCACGCTGCACTACGATGCTTTCGTTTACCATAGGGAGGGAGTTTAGAGCGTCTTCTATCTCCTCCGGGAATATGTTTTGTCCACTTGGACCAAGCAACATATTTTTGGAACGTCCCTTAATGAAGACATTTCCTTTTTTGTCCATTATGCCCAAATCACCGGTATGATACCATCCGTCTTTGTCTATGGTGTTTTGTGTGGCCTCATCATTTTTGTAATATCCCAGCATTACATTCAGACCACGGGCCAATATCTCTCCTGGCTCCTTTTGTGGGTGTTTGCTGTCTATTTTTACTTCCATGTGAACCACCTGGCGGCCGCATGAGCCCGCTTTGTGTGTATGCCAGTCAGCATACGTTATGATTGGGGCGCACTCTGTGGCTCCATATCCGACGGTGACAGGGAATTTTATGTCTTTCAAGAAAGCCTCAACTTCCTGGTTAAGTGCGGCTCCTCCCACGATGACCTCATATAATCTTCCGCCAAACGCATCAAGAACCTGTTTGCGTATGCGCTCCTTGATTTTGACTCCCAGGACAGGTGTCTTCATCAATACCTTGATAGAAGGAGTAATCTTTGGGAATACCTTTTTACGAATGATTTTCTCTATTACAAGAGGAACGGCAATGATTATGATTGGTTTTACATCCTTGAAAGCCTGTGCCACTACTGCTGGTGACGGTATTCGTGTCAGATAGTATATATGGCAGCCGGTCATGAATTCCTTGATAAATTCGAATGCCATGCCATACATGTGCGCCATGGGCAATATGGAAATGGTATTGTCACCGGGATTCAATTCTCCATCAAGGACTTCAGAAGCGAAATCAAGATTAGACCACATTGCCCTATATGGAATCATTACGCCCTTTGAAAAGCCTGTCGTGCCGGAGGTGTAGTTGATTATACAAAGTTCCTCCGGATTCTCTTCCTTGTAGTAATTGATAAATTCTTTTCGGAAATATTTAGGATATCTTTCTCCGAAAAAACGGTTAAGATTCTCACGCGCATTTGTCAATGCCTCTGAACGGGAAATCATCAACGAATAATCGGGTATGTTGATAATACCCTCTAACGCAGGCATTTTGTCAGGGTCTATCTGCTTGGCTACGACGTCGCCTACAAACAGAAGCTTTGCCTCAGAGTGGTTGACAATATGGTGTATCTGTTCTGCAGTGAATTCATGCAGGACAGGTACTGCTACAGCGCCATACGTAAGAGTAGCAAGGAATGCGACAGCCCAGTTGCTCATGTTTCGACCACATAAAGCTATGCGGTCACCTTTTACAACACCACTGTTTTCAAACAGGATATGCAGTTTCTCTATTTTCCTTGCTACATCCTGATATTGGAGGGTTGCCCCTTTGTAATCTGTCAGGGCATCTAAATCCCAGTGTTTTTTTATGCTATCTTCTATTTGAGCATTAAAACTTGGTACTTTTTCCATGTATTAGTATGCTAATGAAATATTTTAGTGCACATTTTTTCTAATATTGTGCAAAGTTAAGTTTTTTTTTGCACACTGACAAATAAAAGTGTGCAATAATTTGAATTAAATATAAAATAATACATAATTATATGGTTTTTCCGTGTTTTTTTGTTAACTTTGCATTAAATTAGTGTAATTTGTATTACTCCTATGGGATTTTTTGGATTTTTCAACAAAAACAAGAAAGAAACACTTGACAAGGGTTTGGAAAAAACCAAGCAAAGTGTATTTGAAAAAATTACTCGAGCCGTTGCTGGCAAGGACAAGGTTGACGATGAGATATTGGACAATCTGGAAGAAGTGCTTGTGACCAGTGACGTTGGTGTTGACACTACACTTAAGATTATTGAACGTATAGAGTCACGTGTGGCACGCGATAAATATGTTTCCACAGCCGAGTTGAAGGGTATTCTCCGTGAGGAAATCGTTGATTTGCTCGCAGAGAATAATACCGGTGACAATGAAGCATGGGATTTTCCGACAGATCATAAACCGTATGTAATTCTTGTCGTGGGAGTGAATGGCGTGGGCAAAACCACTACGATAGGTAAACTGGCATGGCAGTTTAAGGAAGCCGGAAAGAAGGTTTATCTTGGTGCGGCCGATACATTCAGGGCAGCAGCTGTAGAACAACTCGTGATATGGGGAGAGCGAGTAGGGGTTCCTGTGATAAAACAACAGATGGGAGCTGACCCTGCAAGCGTGGCGTTTGACACATTGTCGTCAGCAAAAGCAAATGATGCAGATGTCGTAATCATCGACACGGCGGGCAGATTGCACAACAAGGTCAATCTCATGAACGAGTTGAAGAAAATAAAGGATGTGATGAAGAAAGTGGTTCCTGATGCACCTGACGAGGTGCTGCTCGTGCTTGATGGCTCTACTGGCCAGAATGCATTTGAACAGGCAAAGCAATTTTCGGCAGTCACACAAATAAGCAGTCTTGCCATAACAAAACTTGATGGTACCGCCAAGGGTGGGGTGGTGATTGGTATCAGTGACCAGCTAAAAGTACCTGTTAAGTATATAGGGTTAGGCGAGGGCATGACTGACCTGCAATTGTTCAACCGTAAAGAATTTGTAGAATCTTTATTTGGATGAAACAAAATAGAATAGATATAATCACTATGGGGTGTTCCAAGAATCTTGTTGACAGCGAAGATCTTGGACGGTTGTTTGGCAGTAAAGGCTATAATGCCGTACTTGATGCTGATGTCGTAAGAGGTGAAATAGTGATTATTAACACATGCGGCTTTATTGAAGATGCAAAACAAGAGAGCATAGATACAATACTGCAATTTGTTGATGCGAAGGAAAAAGGGAAGATAAAGCATCTATATGTAATGGGTTGCTTGTCACAACGATACAAAGAAGAGTTGGAGCAAGAGATACCACAAGTAGATAAGTATTACGGCAAGTTTGATTATAAAGGACTGCTGGATGATATAGAGAAAATTTATCATAACACCAGTACAGACAATACAGGCAGCATCAAGAAAAATAGAAATCATTATTGCTATATAAAGATTTCAGAGGGATGTAACAGGCAATGTGCATATTGTGCAATACCAATCATAACAGGTAAACACAAAAGCAGAAAGATAGAGGACATACTCAACGAGGTTAGGGAACGGGTAAAAGAAGGCATTACGGAATTTCAGATTATTGCGCAGGAGCTTACTTTCTATGGAATGGATTTGTATGGTGAGCGTAAACTTGCAGATTTGATAGACCAGATGTCTGATATTGAAGGAGTGAAATGGATTAGGCTTCACTATGCATATCCTAATCAGTTCCCGATGGACATATTGCGCGTAATGCGTGAAAAGAGTAATGTTTGTAAGTATTTGGATGTAGCCTTGCAGCATGTCTCGACCTCTGTGCTTGACAGAATGCACAGGAATACCACAAAAGAAGAAACCATTGAATTCATAAAGAGATTGAGAGAAGAAGTACCTGGAATTACACTTAGGACAACGATGATGGTCGGTTTCCCAGGTGAAACAGAAGAGGAGTTTCAGGAATTGCTGGATTTCGTGAAGTGGGCAAGGTTTGAGCGCTTGGGAGCGTTTGCATACTCTGAGGAAGAGGGAACGTACAGTGCGGAAAACTATGAAGACAATGTCTCGGCTGAAACGAAACGTACACGCCTGGACAAACTAATGCGCATACAACAAAGAATTTCGGCAGAGATACAGGAACAGACAATCGGCAAGGAAATGCAGGTTGTGATAGACAGGAAAGAGGGTGAATGGTATGTGGCACGTTCAGAATCTTCCTCTCCTGAGATTGATCCAGAAATATTGATTCCGATAAACGAGAAAAGACTCCTGCGAGGACATTACTATAATGTGAGAATTGTTGGAGCTGAGGAGTTTGACTTATATGCGACAGTAAATACAACAGTAAATAAATGACAAGAAGATGAACAACAAAGAATTTATTGCAGCATTATCCCGTAAATCTGGGTACAGAATTGAGGATACACAGAATATGGTTAGAACCATAGTGTATAATATCGTCGACAGACTGACAGAAGGCGATTCTGTCAATATTGGCGGGCTTGGTAGTTTTGACGTAAAAAAACGCATGGAACGTATCATTACCAATCCCAGCACTGGTCACAAAATGCTTGTGCCACCGAAATTGGTGGTGAATTTCAAACCTGTATCATCACTTAAAGAAAAGGTGAAATAATAACCCCTTAAAGAATTTACGACTATGTTAACAATAAAAGACATTGCACGAATACTGATATCTCAGCATAAGGTAAGAACTGACGATGCAGAGGCTTTTATAGCCCAGATGATTGAAGTCATTAATGAGGGTCTCATAAGTGACAGGCAGGTTAAAATCAAAGGTTTTGGTACTTTTAAACTGCAGACGGTAAAGGAACGCGACAGCATCAGCGTAAGTACTGGCGAGAGAGTAACCATAGGTGAACATGACAAGGTTACATTCACACCGGATAGTGTGATGCGCGACCTCATCAATAAGCCATTTGCACAGTTTGAAACTATCATAATAGAGGATGATAGTCTTTTGGAGGAGATAACAGAGCCTGAGGAGACTATTGTTGATAATGTCGTTACGAAAGACACAGAGGAAGTTGATACTCCTGAAGTTCCCTCTGAGACAATAGCACCAAGTGCCCTCTATAGTTCAGAGAATGAAGTTCCTTCTGATGAGAAAGTTGTTGTTGACGATTCTGCGGATAATGTGGAAGTAGTTGATGAAGTTGCAGAAAAAGAAGAAGAAATTGTAGAAACACTTCAGCAGACTGTGATTGAAAAAGAAACGGCTGAATCAATCGAGGAAAGCGTGCAAGAAAATATAGAAGAAGTAATAGAGGAGGTTGAAGAGAAAACAATAGAAGAGGAAGTGCCTGCAGCAGTACCAGCAGTAGCTGCAGTAGTAGAAAAGGAAGAAGATGAAGTAGAAGAGCAGCAGATAGAGGAGAAAGAGGAAATACCTGCAGCGGTAGCAGCAGTAGCAGCAGTAGTAGAAAAGGAAGATGATGAAGTAGAAGAGCAACCGGTAGAAGAAGAAAAAGAAGAGGAAGAAGAGAATGAAGAGAAAGAAGAGAAAGAAGAGCAGCCGGTAGAGGAAGAAGACGAGAAGGAAGAAGATGATGATGAAGATGAAGAAGAAGAAATTGACGATGATTATGATTATGACGAAGGAGAACATTCTCCGATGTTTTATGGTTTAGTCAGCGGAATAACATGTGCAATTTTATTCTTCGCTATCGGCTATTACGCATGTATGAATGGATGGCTTGACAGGTGGTTCCCAAGACAAAATGTTCAGAACGTAACACAGCAAGATTCTGTGGCCAAGCAGCCTGTTCAGGCGTTGCCAGCAGATACAGCTGTAATGACAGATACAGCAAAACCAACAGAAGAAGTGGCAGCACCCAAGCAAGAGAAAGAAGATGTTGTGTCCATGGATGAATACAGCCAAAAGGATACACGCGTAAAAACTGGTGCATGGGTGATAACAGGAACTCAAACAGAGGTGACTGTTAAGGCAGGACAGACTCTGAAATCTATTTCCAAAGCTTATCTGGGACCAGATATGGAATGTTATGTTGAAGTATATAATGATAAGAAGACAGTCAAGGCTGGCGATGTCATTAAGATACCTCAGTTAAAACCCAAAAAACAATCGAAGAGATAATATACTGTTTTTGAAAGGCGATAACATTATTAAATGAATATATTTAATGAATTGATGTCTCAGCAGAATGTTGGAATACACATGTTTACTGAGATAGATGGAGATATTGACAAAATGTTAAAGGCAGGGCAGGAAGGTGATGTCCCTGTGCTGATAACCAGGAATATGGTGAATTTTCCTGGTGTATTGACAACTGTGACGATAGCACGTGATGCTACGCGGCAGTTGGTTAAGTATATAGAAAAGCATCCGCAGGAACAGTTTGCTATGTTCTGCCAGAAGGATGTAAACATAGAAGAACCCGATGCGAGTGATTTGTGTGAACATGGTGTCTTGGCACATTTTCTTAAGGTGTTTGAGATGCCTGGTCAGCAAAATAGATATGCTTTCATCGCACAGTCACTGACGAGGTGTAAGATTACGAATGTCGTTTCGGAAGAACCGTTTCTTCGTGCACATGTGGTACCAATTCCAGAGGCCGCCCCAGAAAAGGATGACCTGGAATATAACACTATCTTGTCTGACCTGCGCAAACGTGTCGTTGAGTATATGAACAAGAGTGATACCATTCCATTTGAATTGCAGTTGTCATTGCATAGCGTTGACAATAGCGAGATGTTTTTGAATATGGTATCATATTATATGCCTATAAAACTGTCTGAGAAGATGAAACTTCTTGCATGTGATGATTTGAAGATGCGAGCATTTGAACTTCTTCAGATAATGAATCGTGAGATTCAGTATGCAAATCTTAGATTAGATATTCAAAATAGGACACAGCATACCATCAACGACGAACAGAAACAATATTTTCTGCGTCAACAGCTGAAAAGTATTAATAAGGAATTAGGACAACAGGATGGTGGTCCTGAGAAAGCGAAATTGCTTGAAAAAGCAAAAAACAAGCTTTGGCCGGAGAAGATAAAAGAAGCCTTTGAAAAGGAAATGGATCGACTCGACCAAATGCATGTTAACAGCGCAGATTATAATACGCAACTGACATATCTGCAACAAGTCGTGGATCTTCCATGGGGCGAATATACTAATGACAATCTTGACTTGAAACGTGCTGAGAAGGTTTTGAACAAGAATCATTATGGCATGGAGAAAGTTAAGGAGCGTATCTTGGAATATATTGCAGTACTCTCACTCCGTGGTGATCTGAAATCTCCTATTTTATGCTTGTTTGGTCCTCCAGGTGTTGGTAAAACCAGCCTTGGTAAAAGTATTGCAGATGCTTTACAGAGAAAGTATGTGCGTGTCAGTCTTGGTGGCTTACATGATGAAGCTGAGATACGTGGACATAGACGCACGTATGTCGGTGCCATGCCAGGTCGTATCATCAAAAGCATAGAAAAAGCAGGAACGAGTAATCCCGTGTTTATCTTAGATGAAATAGACAAGGTAACAAGAGAAACTCATAATGGCGACCCTGCTTCTGCATTGCTTGAGGTATTGGATCCTGAACAGAATAATTCTTTCCATGATAACTATCTGGATATGGATTATGATCTTTCCAAAGTGATGTTTATTGCTACAGCCAATGACCTCTCTACTATACCTGGTCCATTGCGTGACCGTATGGAAATAATAGAAGTCAGCGGATATACAACAGAAGAGAAAACGGAAATAGCCAAGCGTTATCTCTTGCCACGCGAGAAAGATAAAACGGGACTGAAATCAGAAAAAGGATTGACCATACGCAAGGCTGCCATTGAGAAAATAATAGAGAAATATACAAGGGAGAGCGGTGTAAGACAATTAGAGAAGCAAATTAATAAAGTCTTGCGTAAGTTGGCATTCTATAAGACCCGTGATGGAGAATTACCATACGACAAGATTTCCAACGACAACCTGGAAGACCTTCTGGGGAAACCGCCATTCTATCGTGATATTTACCAGGGAAATTCATACGCTGGAGTTGTCACAGGATTGGCATGGACCAGCGTGGGTGGAGAGATTCTGTTCATAGAAACCAGTCTGTCTAAAGGTAAAAATGCGAAACTTACCTTAACGGGCAACCTTGGTGATGTGATGAAAGAAAGTGCAGTAATAGCTTTAGAGTATGTAAAAGCACACACAAAATATTTGAATATTGATCCACGTATATTTGATAGCTGGAACATACATATACATGTACCAGAAGGTGCAACACCGAAGGATGGTCCATCAGCAGGTATCACTATTGCAACGTCAATAGCATCAGCCCTTACACAAAAGAAAGTTCGAAAGAATGTTGCAATGACTGGCGAGATAACCTTGCGTGGTAAGGTGCTCCCGGTGGGAGGTATAAAGGAAAAGATTCTGGCTGCAAAACGTGCAGGAATAACAGATATAGTCCTGTGTGAAGCCAACAGAAAGGACATAGAAGAGATTGCGCCGGAATATTTGAAAGGCGTGACTTTCCATTACGTTGAGAAAGTTAGAGATGTGTGGGAATATGCTCTCACAGACGAATTGGTTGATAACCCCATAAGCTTTACAATAGAAGAATGACATTTGAATTGCAACATACAGATGGGTATAGTTCTGCTCGTGCTGGCAAACTATCAACCAGTCATGGGGATATTTTTACCCCCATATTTATGCCTGTGGGGACAGTTGGCAGTGTGAAAGCCGTTCACTTTGAAGAACTGCGTCGTCAGGTGAAAGCGCAAATCATATTGGGTAACACATATCATCTGTATCTGCGTCCAGGACTGGATATCTTGAAAAGGGCAGGGGGACTGCACAAGTTTATTGGTTGGGAACGCCCTATACTTACAGATTCAGGAGGCTTTCAGGTTTTTTCTTTGACGGGAATACGCAAACTGAAGGAAGAAGGATGTGAGTTCAGAAGTCATATAGATGGCTCTAAGCACTTTTTCACTCCAGAAAACGTCATGGATACAGAACGTGTGATTGGTGCCGACATAATAATGGCTTTTGATGAATGTCCTCCGGGCAAGAGTGATTGGCAGTATGCACGCAACAGCCTGTCACTGACACATCGCTGGCTTGACCGGTGCATAAAGAGATTTAACGAGACAGAACCATTATATGGCTATGAACAGAGCCTGTTCCCAATAGTTCAAGGTTGCACGTATAAAGATTTACGAATAGAGTCTGCAAAATATATTGCTGACAAGGGATGTGATGGTAATGCAATCGGTGGTTTGGCAGTAGGAGAGCCAACAGAAGTGATGTACGAGATGGTAGAAATCGTAAATGACATCTTACCGAAAGACAAGCCACGATACCTCATGGGTGTGGGAACTCCATGGAATATTCTTGAAAACATCGAAAGAGGTGTAGATATGTTTGATTGCGTAATGCCTACAAGGAATGGACGTAATGCTTTGTTATTCACGTATGAAGGTACGATGAATATGAAAAACAAGAAATGGGAGGATGACTTTACACCACTTGACATTAACGGCTGTGATATTGACCAAATAACAAGCAAGGCATATCTTCATCATCTGTTCAAGGCACAAGAGTATCTTGCTCTTCAGATTGCAAGCATACACAACCTTGCTTTTTATTTGAGATTGGTAACTGATGCGCGTGAGCATATAATAAAAGGTGATTTCACACAATGGAAAAGAACCGTTATAGACAATATGCAAAGAAGATTGTAGATGTGACATCTGCAATAGGCAACAAGGTCGCGCCATACATGAAGTGGTTGAAAGAACACATTCTGCCCTTCTTGTATGTCAAGCGTCTTGACAGGTATATAATAGGAAAGTTCATAGGTACATATTTCTTTGCCATACTTCTTATTATAAGTCTTGCTATTGTCTTTGATTTCAACGAGAACCTGTCAAAGTTCACAACTTACCATGCACCGTGGAAAGCGATAGTCTTTGACTATTACATGAACTTTGTTCCATATTTTGCTAATTTGTTCTCACCATTATTCGTATTTATTGCTGTGATATTCTTTACATCAAAAATGGCGGGTAATTCTGAGATAATATCAATATTGGCAGCAGGCGTTAGTTTCAAACGACTTCTGAGGCCATATATGTTTTCGTGTGTCTTCATCTCGGCTTTGTCTTTCTTCTTGTCTGCCTATGTCATACCTCATGGCACAGTGATAAGACAGAACTTTGAATCCTTATACAAGAACAACAAAAAAAATACTTCAGCTGAAAATGTGCAACTGCAAGTAGATAAAGGTGTTATTGCCTATATTCAACATTATGACAATAAGTTGAAACGTGGTTATGGTTTTTGCCTTGATAAGTTTGAAAACAAGAAACTCGTGTCACACATGACTGCCTCAGAAATACAATATGATACAATTTCTGATTCAAAATATCATTGGAAGGCGCAAAACTGGAAAATACGTGAGATGCGTGGAATGAAAGAGCACATCACCAGTGGTATGCAGCGTGACACTGTTATTCAGATGGAACCCATAGACCTTGTATATTCCAAAGGACAGCAAGAAACTTTTACTTCGCCTGAATTGCAAGATTATATCTCTAAACAGATAAATCGTGGTTCAAGCAATGTAGTACAATATCAAGTGGAGTATCATAAAAGAATAGCTACAAGTTTTGCATCTTTTATTCTGACAATAATCGGAGCCTCACTGTCCTCACGCAAGCGTAAGGGAGGAATGGGAATGTACCTTGGTTTGGGACTAGCCTTGAGTTTCTTGTATATAATGTTACAGACTGTATCTTCGACATTTGCCATCAATGCAGGCACGCCACCTATGTTGGCGGCGTGGATTCCCAATATTCTTTTTGCGATTGTTGCATGGTTCTGTTACAAACAGGCGCCAAATTGATTCAGAAAAAATCACAAATCGACTGTAAAAATCTATAATGGAAGAAAAAACGACATATTTCGACGAAACATTATTAAGCGATAACATCCTTGACGCTCTGTATGATATGCATTTTGATGTGTGCACTCCCATACAAGCTGCATGCATAGATCCAATCATTGAAGGGCATGATATTATGGGAGTGGCTCAAACCGGTACGGGAAAAACCGCTGCTTATCTGTTACCTGTATTATCAAAATTGGATGAGGGAGGCTTTCCTGAGGATTCCATTAATTGTCTTGTCATGGCTCCAACCCGTGAATTGGCACAGCAGATAGACCAGGCCATGCAAGGTTTTGGCTATTATCTTAATGGAATAAGTTCTGCTGCTGTATATGGAGGTAACGATGGTAATCGATATGATCAGGAATTGGCAGCATTGCGCAGGGGCGCTTCTGTTATCATAGCTACTCCCGGACGATTGATATCCCATCTTCAAATGGGCAATCTGGATTTGTCTAAACTGTCATTCTTTATCCTTGACGAGGCTGATAGAATGCTCGATATGGGTTTTTCGGAGGATATTCTGACGATAGCTAAGGGAATACCGGATACATGCCAGACGATAATGTTTTCAGCTACAATGCCGGACAAAATAGAAAGTCTTGCCAATACACTGCTGAAAAATCCGGTAAATGTCAAGATTGCTGTCAGTAAACCTGCAGAAAAGATTCAACAGTCAGCATACGTATGCTATTCTCCTCAGAAGATACGTATACTCAAATCCATCTTCAAGAATGGTTTTAAACCAGAGCGTGCCACACCAGATGAACCTCCAATGAAACTTGAGAGAGTGATAATATTCTCAGGTAAGAAGCAGAGGGTTAAGGAAATAGCACGTTCTTTGAAACAGATGAAGGTGAATTGTGGCGAGATGCATTCAGATTTATCACAGGCGGAACGCGACGAAATGATGTATAAGTTCAAATCGGGCGAACTGGATGTTCTCGTAGCCACAGACATTGTGGCGCGCGGCATTGACATTGATGACATTGTCATGGTAATCAACTATGATGTACCACATGATGTAGAAGACTATGTGCATCGCATTGGACGCACTGCGCGTGCTGAGCGTGACGGCGTTGCTATAACGCTCGTTTCAAGTGATGACATATATTTATTTAAGAAAATAGAGGAATTTCTTGAACGTGAAATATTAAAGAATCCATTACCCAAGGAGGTTGGTGAAGGTCCTGAGTATAAAATCACTTCAAACGGAAGAGAGTGGGGGAGAGACAAGAAACGCTCCGACCGGAAGGGGGGCAACAGGAATAGAAATAACAAACATAATAACAACAAAAAACATACTACTAATGGACAAACAAATCAAAAACGTGTGCGGCCTCAGAAGAAAGGATTTTCGCACGACAGTAAACGGAAAACAGACTGATCTTTACATCTTACGTAATTCACACGGCTATGAAGTGGCAGTGACCAATTATGGTGGTGCCATTGTTGCCATAATGGTGCCAGACAAGGATGGTCAGTTGGCAAACGTGATACAGGGTCACGATAATATTGATGATGTCATCAATTCTCCTGAACCATATCTTTCAACGCTGATTGGCAGGTATGGTAATCGCATTGCTGCAGGCCGTTTCACTCTTGGAGGAAAGGAATATAGTCTGAGCATAAACAATGGTCCAAATTCACTTCATGGCGGCCCGACAGGTTATCATGCACAAGTATGGGATGCAATACAGATGAGTGAACAGTCGCTTGCTCTGTCACTGCTTGATCCATATGGCCATGAAGGTTTTTCTGGCGAGGTGCGCATCAATGTGGAATATACATGGACAGACGATAATGAACTGAAAATCGATTATCTTGCACAGACAAACAAGAAAACGATAATCAATTTGACACACCATGCGTTTTTCTCTCTGACAGGTATAGCAAATCCTACACCAACCATTGACGATCTGCAATGCGAGGTTAATGCTGATTTCTATTGCCCGATAGATGAGACAAGTATCCCTACAGGCGAGATATTGAAGGTTGAAAATACACCATTTGATTTCCGTACGATGAAAGCCGTCGGTCAGGACATCAATGCTGACAACGAGCAGATAAAGAATGGTGCAGGCTATGATCACTGCTGGGTGCTCAATAAAAAAGAAGTCGGTGAGTTGTCGTTTGCTGCCCGCATTATAGAGCCAAAGAGCGGTCGCACAATGGAGTGCTGGACAACAGAGCCGGGTGTGCAGGTCTATACTGACAACTGGGCAAGTGGCTACACCATTCAGAATGGATGCACAGCTCCTCGCCGTTCAGCCATCTGTTTTGAGGCTCAGCATTTCCCTGATTCTCCAAACAGAGCTTTTTTCCCACCAGTGGTATTAAATCCTGGCGAACACTATCGTCAGACTACCATATACAAATTTGGTGTAAATAAATAATTAAAGTATAATCCGCAATAAGTTGATTTATTGCGGATTATTTTTTTTAGTGTTTATGTTCGTGATGGTGATGACAGCAGCAATGTTCTTCCTTGCTCATATAATGTTTCAACAAAGCGAAGATGAGCAGTAATGCAAGCAGTATGGTACATGAGATATTAAACCATGATACACCTGCTGCCTCCTGACACTGTGCAGATTTCATCAATACAGGCATAAACCATTCCGTCGGCATTTGGTCAATTATGAACCCTGCCGTAACAGTGCAGGCTATTATTGAGAACAGATAGAGTAGGAGAGTCTTCCGTCCCAGCACCTTGTTTATAACCAATAGGCTCGCCATGTTGCAGGCCGGTCCGGCCATCAGCAATACCAATGCTGCACCAGGCGTCAGCCCTTTCATTATAAGTGCTACAGCAATAGGAATACTTCCTGTAGCACATATATACATAGGTATGGCAATGCATAAAACCAAGAGCATACTCAGCAATGTATTGTCCTTAAATACTGCAAAAAAGTCATTTGGAACAAACACTGTTATTAGACCTGCAACAATCAAGCCGATTACGAGCCATTTGCCAATGTCTTCCATCATCTCAATAAAAGCATAGCGCAAAGCCTCTTTGACTTTCTCAGAGAATGTCATTTTCGTAACATCAACGTCGTGGTGGCAATGGCATTTTTCACCATATCCTTCATGTTCTTCTGTTTTCTCGTCATTTTTGTCAAATGTATTTATAATTTGTCCGGCAAACAGTGAAGAAATAAAAGCCGTGATTGGTCTGACAATGGCAAATGGAAGTCCCATTATTGAATATGTTGCAGCAATGGAATCTACACCTGTTTCTGGCGTGGCAATTAAAAATGACACGGTGGCTCCTTTGGAAGCTCCGTCTTTCCTCAGCCCCATGGCTGTAGGCAATACCCCGCATGAACAAAGAGGTAAAGGTACTCCGAACAATGCTGCATAAAATACAGAACGAAAATTGTGACCTGACAAATAACGGCTATACACAACTCCAGGAACGAAGGCATGGAGTATGCCAGCAAACAGGAAACCCAGTAGAAGAAATGGTGACATTTCGTTCACCAAAGCAAAAATTTCATCCATGATTTTAATGTTTTTATTTTTCAAATGCAAAATTACTTCTTTTTTTTTGCAATTTAGTTGCAAAAACTTGCTTTTGGCTTAAAAATGTATTACCTTTGCAGTACCAAAGGTTTTCCTGGATTAGGAAAACGTCAATAATTAATCAAAAATACAAAAAATTACTATGGAAAAAACTACGAAAAAATCTGAACCGTCATTTAATACTATGCCCAAGCACTACATCTTGTGTTTTAATGAGAAATGTCTGAAGGCATCCAGATGTCTGCATCGTATTGCTGCTCAAAGCGGGCTACAACAAGATGAATTGCCCAAATGTGTAAATCCTGCTGTATGTAATGAGACTAATTGTCGTCATTATATGGAAAACAAATCAGTTTCTATCGCATACGGTATGATAGATTCTTTTCAGAATGTCAAGGCTTGTCATATTGTGAAGCTACGCACAATGCTTGAAAATTTGTTTGGACATACAGAATATTATCGCCGTCGCAATTCCAGTGTTCCTATTTCTCCAAAGGAACAGGAACAAATCAAAAAGATTTTCAATCAGTTTGGATACGAGGCATCTTTCGACCGTGTTGTAGAAGAAACCCTATGGTAATGCTGTTTTTTAAAACAAAAAACTCTGATACCGATGCTTGGTATTGTTCGTACCAGGCGTCGGTATTAATCGTACCAACACTTGGTATTAGTTGTACCAACCGTTGGTATAAACATAACAACACATTTTCAACAGAATACACATTATGATAAATAGGGATATTAAAACTTGCATTATATGTATATCTTTCTGTTTGTACTTACTTTGTTGTGGTATATATATACCTCCTTTTCTGTTAACCTCATAAATAATGCAGATGAAGTATGTCAGAATGGTAAACCAACAGCAAAGTGCAAAGCGTAATCTCTGCTGAATTTGTGATTGGTGATTGGGAAATGTTCTCTGGATGTTGTATAAACTGGATTAATGGCTTTCATTCCAAGATCCAAACGAAGAATGAAATAATCAAAATTCAGTCGTAGTCCAGCTCCGTATGAAACCGCTATCTCTTTATAAATGCTGTTCCATGTTAACAATCCACCGGGTTGATCTTTGTATTCCCGTATTGTCCAGATGTTGCCTGCATCGATAAACAACGCCCCCTGAAATTTCCAAAACAGATTAGAGCGCAATTCTGCATTAAAATCTAATCTTAAATCACCCGTCTGATTTATGAAATCAATGCGACCGTCCGTGCCACGATAACGGCCGGGGCCAAGTTCTCTCACACTCCAACCTCTGACACTGTTTGCTCCTCCGCTGAAGTAACGTTTTTCAAACGGCAGCATATTGCTGTTTCCGTATGGTATCGCTATGCCGATACGGCTGTGAAGAGCCAATGTGTTGCGATCGTCTATCTTGTAATTGTATGTGTAATCTATATCGGTTTTTATGTATTGCGCAAAGGCAACACGAAGAAACATGTCCTGTCCCATGTCATTTCGCTTAAAGTCGAAAATCTTGGACATTCCTTTGAGCATATTTCCTGCAGTTTCAATGTTGAATTTTAAAGAGTGGATTCCGTCATTATAGCTTAATCCGAAGCCCAATTTCATAATCAGCAGGTTTTCATAATTATAGCGCAATATAGCATTGCGACTATCTGAGGACTCCAAATAGTCATTCTTGAAAGTTTCTGAAATCCAAGGCATTGAAACGTAGTCAATGTCCAGGAAATCGAAAGTGTACCCTACCCTATTTGTAGAACTGCCCCAGCGGTATCTCCATGTTCCGCCGAATACTCTGCGGTGAAACTCTGGGCGATTTTGTCTATTGTAATTGATTAAGAACTCGGTAATGCTTCTGTGCCTGCGCCTGTAATTCCTTGATATTCCAGGGCATAGAAATTCAGGGAAAGAGAGTTTTGCCTCAACACCATATTCTTCGTAGTTGTTGTCAGTATATCCCTCTAAGCCTTTGATTGCTTCAAAGGCACCGCGGGCACTAAGACTGAATGATTCGCTACCATGAAACAGATTCCTGTTTTCATATGTTAGTGATAATGCTGCTCCCAAATCACCGGCGGTGTTGGTGCCTTCTGGTTGTAATAATATACTGTGTGTATTTCGCTGCGATATGGATACTACTGCATCAAGTAAATTACTGTCTTCTTGATTATTAGAATCTCTTGCTTCGACAAAAGATATATTTGAAGAACGTACTATTCCCAGATTGGCAAAACGTTTGTATGTCTTTTGCACTTTAGACTCGTCGTACAGTTCTCCTTCGCAAAAAGATGTATTGACGTCTAGTACGCGCGGTCTTATGCGCAATGGATGATTTTGCGGACTTGTATAGCTTATGTTGCGGATGTGGTAATATGGATGCGAAGTAAACTCGTCGTTGCTTGAACGTCTGAATAGTCCGATGTTCATGGTTACATCGACAATTCGCTCATTATGCGAACTGTCCACGTTATATGTAACATTCTCTTTATTGAAATAGCGGTAGCCATTGTTGTTCAGCCATGACGTGAGGCGTTTGCGTTCAGAGGCGAGACCAGTGACAGAAAATGGCATGCCGTTGCGTATCGAGCCTTGTTCGAGAACATGGTTTGTTTTTAACAAGGAATCTATTCTGTCGTCCAATATGTTGTATGAAACATTTCTGATATGATATTGCTCCCCAGGAATAATGTTATAGTTTACCTTTACGCGTTTTTTGTTTATGTCTTGATTGACAGAAACTTCAGAGTCGAGGTAACCTTGGTTGAACATTACCTGATGTAGGTTTTCACAAGTGGCAATAATTTTTCCTGTATCAACGACGACAGGTGCTTCGCCCCACTTTCGCAATAAACGATTAATTGTTCGTGTTGTATCGCTGCCAGACATAGAATAAATGCCGAGTGGAACTTTAAGAGAAGAAAACCATTTCGTATTTGGTTTCTGCAAGATATATCCGTACAGAATGTTTGGGTCGTAATTCTCGTCAGACGTTGTGATTTTGTTTGAAACGAGCATTAATTCGCCATCACCAAGGTGCTTGGTGCCATCACATGAAAAAAACGCACCAGAAAGTGAAATGACGAAGGAAAATACGATTATATGATGTACTATAGTTTTCATTAACAACGCAAAGTTACATATTTTTCTCGTATCAGACAAGTTTTTCCTTGCTTTATTTGGCAGAACAGATGTTTTTTTGTATCTTTGCACGAAGAAAAATGCAAGGCAATCCTATTTTGCCAATATTGTCACGAATTGTGAAACTGAGCAAGAAAAGCATACTGAAATATACCACGCTGACCTTGGTAAGCCCATTGTGTTTACTGATCTTGTTGATAGCAGCTCTATACCTGCCGCCAGTGCAGAAGTGGGCTGTAGGTGTGGTGAGCGATTACGCCTCCAAGGAAACAGGTATGCAAATAAGCATAGACAGGGTGTTGTTGAGTTTTCCGTTGGATATGTCACTTGAAGGTGTCAAATGCATAAAAACAGACAGTGTTACCAATCTGCCTGATACAATAATGGCGATAGACAAGGCTGTTGCCGGTGTAAGGCTCATGCCTTTATTTAAGAAAAACATAGAAGTGTCAGAACTGGAGCTTCTTGGTGCAAAGTTAAATACGTCTGATTTCGTGCCGCAAGCAAGGATAAAAGGTGTGGTCGGCAGGATTGCGATGGAAGGCTCTGAACCCGTTGGAAAGATTAATTTCGCTAAATCGGATGTTGATTTACAGAAGATTATACTTGACAATGCCCACCTTGACATACAATTGTCAGACACAGTAATAGAAGACACTACAACATCAAAGAATGATTGGCATATAATGGCACAAGAAGTTGCTGTTACAAATTCGGAAATGTTGTTGCACATGCCTGGTGACACGTTGCAGGTTGGGGCTAAGATTAAAGACTTAAGGGCGAACGAGATAAATCTAAACCTATTGGATGAGGAATACAATGTAGGTAAATTGAATGTCTGTGACGCATTGATTACATACGACAATGTATTTGAGAAACGCATCAATACAGGTTTGGACTTTAATCACATGGCATTCGACATATCAAGACTGAATGTGGAATCCATTGCATATAAACAGCCGAATCTAAATCTTGCCATAAAGGAGTGCTCGCTTAAAGAGCAATGTGGATTTGCCATAACGTCACTGAAGGCAGACATTGCTTTGAATGAGTCACATTTATCGATAAATGGAAATGTAAACACACCTTCCAGTTATCTTACGACAGATTCTAAAATCGACTTGACAGCATTTGACGGTGATGACAAAGGCAAAATACACAGTATAATAGATGCCTCTCTCAGCAGAACAGACTTGATGCTTGTTGCAGGAAATTCTTTACCAAGAAATGTAAAGAATGTATGGCCGGCATATCCACTGAATATCAAGGGTGAGGTGTTGGGTAACATGAATGCTGTAAACGTTCCTGGATTGAAAATAGAGATTCCTTCTGTGATTAGTGCAGATTTGAATGGTAATGTGCGTGGTTTCATGAGTTTGGCGGACAATATCTATTCAAAAGACTTTCAGGCTTCCATGCACGTTGATGCAAGGACATACAATATGTCTTTCGTGAAAGCATTCATGGATAGAAACACAGCAAAGATGATAAACATCCCCAATATACATGCTGTGGCAGATATTGATGTAGATGGTGCGAACTATGATGTCAGGTTGAGAGCAAATGAGAATAAGGGAACCGTGGCTGTGAATGCAAAGGTAAATGCGCAGAGTATGGCATACGATGCCAAATTGAAGGCAAACAACCTGAAACTCAACCATTTTGTAAAAGGAATGGGCTTGGGAACATTCTCTGGAAACATTAATGCCAAAGGAAAGGGTTTTGATTATACAGACAAGAAAACCCAGTGTAATCTGACTGCAGACATACGACAGATTCAATATGGAAAATACAACCTCAGCAGTCTAAAGGCAAAAGCCAATATAGCAAATGGATTGGCTGATGTAAAGTTGAATTCTAATAATAAATACATAAACGGAGATGTCAATCTGTCTGCATTGTTGAATTCAAAGAATATCAAAGCAACAATAGCCACAGAGTTGACGAATGTAGATCTGTACAGGCTCTATATGGTGGATGTACCACTAAAATTTGCACTGTGCGGTCATATTGATGTGGAAACGGATATGAATCAGTTTTACAAGGTTAGTGGAATGGTGAGTGATATCCGTATAACAGACTCTGCTGGATTACACAGTTTGGAGGACATCGTGCTTGATGTCTATACCAGACGTGACACTACAGCGGCACACATCTATTGTGGAGATTTCGAGACCCGGTTACAAGCTCAAGGAGGATATAAATGGCTTTTGGGATGCACCGAGCGTCTGTCGGCTGCAATCGGAAAGCAGTATAAGGAACGTACAATTAATCAAGAAGAACTGAGAGCGGCCCTTCCTAAAATGAGTGTTTACCTGCATTGCGGACAGGAAAACCCCATATACAAATCCATAAAATATTGGGATGTTGATTTTAGAGAGATTAATGCCAACATAAAGACATCCAGGGAAGATGGCATAAACGGAGATTTGTATTTGTATGGTTTGCAGACAATGGACTATAAGATAGATACCATATCTGCAAACATAAAGAGCAGCAATGATCCTCTTGATATTTCGTATAAAGCACATATACAAAACACGAAACCCAATGACTATGTATTTGATGTGTTCCTTGATGGTAATGTGTTGGAACATGGAATATCTTTGAATGGCGCTTTTTATGATGAAAACAATAAATTAGGTTTGAAACTTGGTGCAGAAGCGACAATGGAGGATAAGGGAATAAAAGTACACCTGACTCCGAAGAAACCTGTTATTGCATACGAGGAATTTGAACTTAATGACAGTAATTACATCATTTTGGGTGAAAAGAACCGCATATATGCCGATGTCAGAATGAAAGCAGCAGACGGAACGGGCATACAAGTGTATAGCACAGATGAGGATTCTGATGCCATGCAGGATTTGACGCTGTCTCTTAATCATCTGAACATAGGAAAATTACTTGCTGCAATACCATACGCGCCGAAGGTTGACGGTATGTTGTATGGTGATTATCATTTCATACAGGAGAATGACGAGAGTTTCTCTGTGTCCACAGATATGACGGTTCATAATATGGTATATGAAGGCTGCAACATAGGCAATCTTGGAACGCAAATGGTATATATGCCAAAAGATGATGGTTCGCATTATGTAGATGGACATATATTATTGGATGACGAAGAGGTCGGTTCTATATCAGGAACATATAACTTCGACAATGATGCCATAAATGCAAAGATGGAGTTCATGCACTTCCCAATGGAACTGGTAAATGGATTCGTTCCTGATCAAATAATTGGACTTGAAGGCTTTGCAGAGGGAGAACTGGCAATACAAGGTACAACGTCAAAACCGAATGTGGAAGGAGAACTGTTTTTGGAGTCTGCAAGTTTGATAAGTGTGCCTTATGGTGTTAGAATGCGTTTTGATGATGACCCTGTAAGAATAGAGAACTCACGACTGCTCTTCGAGAATTTCCAGATGTATGCCTCAAACAACGAGCCATTGATTGCTCAAGGATATCTGGATTTCTCTGATACAGATCACATGAAACTTAACCTTAGAATGAAAGCAGAGAATTTCATGTTGATTGATGCTAAGGAAAACAGAAATTCAGAAGCATACGGTAAAGCCTATGTGAATTTCTATTGTTTTATTCAAGGCGAATTGGATAAACTGAAGGTTAGGGGTAAATTGGATGTGTTGTCATCGACCAATCTGTATTATGTCTTGAAAGACTCACCCATCACTACTGATAACAGATTAAAAGAATTGGTGACCTTCGTGGACTTCTCCAATGGAGAACAAATGGTAGTAAGCAGGCCGACCATTGACGGCATGGAAGTGGACCTCTCAATAACGGTGAATGATGGTGCCCATGTGAAGTGTTGGTTGAATACAGATCACTCAAACTATCTGGATTTAATAGGTGGTGGTGATTTGAGGATGAAATATGTTAACGAAGAAATAAACTTGAGAGGAAGATATACCATACATGAGGGAGAAATGAAATATTCTCTTCCGATTATTCCTCTTAAAACATTTACAATATCTCCAGAGTCGTATGTTGAGTTTACTGGTGACATGATGAATCCAAAACTCAGTATCACTGCTACCGAGCGTACAAAGTCGTCATGCAATATTGATGGTGTCAATCGTTTGGTTATCTTTGATTGCGGTGTCGTAATCACAAAGACTCTCAAGGATATGGGCTTACAGTTTATAATTGATGCACCAGAGGAACAGACCATCAAAGATCAGTTGGCCATGATGTCGTCAGAGGAACGAGGCAAGATAGCGGTTACGATGCTTACCACAGGTATGTATCTGGCAGATGGCAATACATCTGATTTTTCGATGAACTCGGCATTGAACTCTTTCCTGCAGTCAGAGATAAACCATATAGCAGGAAATGCACTTAAAACCTTAGATTTGTCCTTTGGATTAGACAATTCTACAGAGGAAGATGGTACGATGCATACGGATTATACCTTTAAATTTGCCAAACGATTCTGGAATAACAAACTGTCTATTTCCATAGGAGGTAAGATATCTTCTGGTCCAGACGTTTCAGGACAGAATAAATCTTTCTTTGATAATGTAGAGGCTCAATATAGATTCTCAGAAACATCGAATCAATACATGAACCTGTTCTACAAGCGTTCGGTATATGATTATCTGGAAGGATATGTCGGACAATATGGAGCTGGTTATATGTATAAGAAGAAACTGCAGCACCTTGGAGATCTGTTCAAGAATACACCAGTAGTGGTCTCTCCTACTCCACGCTCTGGTCAAGTTCCAGGTTCTGTGAGATATAATATTAATAATGATAGCACGTCAAGCAAATAAAAGATGAGATCATTCTATTTACATATTATTGCTGTCATTGCGTCTGTTATGATCATTTACGGTTGCTCGACCACATCATCATTAGAAGATGGTGATGTGTTATATACAGGATTGAAAGCGACAGACTACAATAACTACGAAAAGAACGATCACCAAAGCAATGTTGAAGAGGAGGTTGAGGCCGCATTGGCAACAGCCCCTAATGGAGCGTTGTTTGGTTCTAGCTATTATCGTACCCCTTTTCCTTATGGTTTATGGATATGGAATGCATTTTCCAAAAAAGAAGGTGTAGTATCAAAGTGGCTGGTTAACTCATTTGGCAAAGCACCGGTGCTGATGAGTAACGTCAATCCGGTATTGAGGGCGCAGGTAGCAAAAAATGTATTGCAAAACAACGGATATTTCAATGGAGACGTGACATTTGACACATTCATGGGAAAGCCAGAAACCACGAATAACGATACTGTCAAGAGACCACGAACAGCCAAAATCCAGTATCATGTGAATTTTGGAGATTTGTATATGCTTGATTCCATTGATTACATCAATTTCTCGCCAGATGTTTACAATAAAATAACATCATCGGATATGTTGATAAAAAGGGGCAATCCTTTTTCTATAGCCACTTTGGACAATGAACGAACAAGAATTAGTAATCTTCTAAAAAACAAAGGATACTATTATTATCAACCTTCATACATTACATTCTTTGCAGATACATTCATGGTTCCAAAGAAGGTGCAGTTGCGTGTCATGCAGTTAGACTCATTACCAGAGAATGTAACACGTAAATGGATTATTGGCAAGACAGATGTAATGATAAAGAAAGAGTTCAGAGAGCAACTTACAGATAGTCTGCAAAGGCGTTTTCTTACAATACATTTCAATGGTAAGCGTCCTCCCATACGCCCTCGAATAATACTTGCAGATACGAAATTACGTCCTGGCATGTTATATTCTCAGGACAGTTGTCAAGAATCATTGAACAACCTTACTTCCAAGGGAGTATTTTCTTCTGTCGATATATCTTTTAAGCCAAGAGTCAATCCTGATGGAACATACGTGAGTGTTCCAGATACCGTAAGTATGCGTGATGGAGAGGTGCGTGCAGGAGCAGGTATATTAGACATGACTGTGAATGCCACACTTGATAAACCTTATGATTTCGTATTTGAAGCAGATGCAATGGGAAAGACATCCGGTCGTATTGGTCCTGGTGTCAGCATAGGTCTTACAAAACGCAATGCCTTTCATGGTGGAGAGATACTAAACATTAATGCAGGCGCAAATTATGAGTTTCAAGTAGGAGGAGAGCAGGATATGGGTAACTCTTATGATTTTTCATTAGGGGCAAGTCTTGCTCTGCCGCGTTTGTTGTTGCCTAAACTGTGGAAAAAGCGTAAACGCTGGTACACAACTCCCTCGACCTTGATAAATGTTTCAGGCGAGATGATACGTAGGGCAAGTTTCTTTAATCGTGAGATATTGTCATCAGAGTTTACGTATATATTTCAACCGTCAGAACGTTCCGTTCATAAATTGTCACCATTGATTGTGACTTATGGCAGAACATCTAATATATCTGATACATATATAGAAAAGATACGAAACTCCGCAACTTCCATTGTTGCATTGAATGATGAGCTGACTCCAAAAATAAGGTACACATATACATACAGTTCAGCTAAAGATGTAAAAAGTCCAATTTATTGGCAATTTACTGTATCAGAAGCAGGAAATATCACAGACTTGCTCCATTCAACATTCTCCGGCAAACGTCTCAATGAGAAAGGAAAGAAAATATTATCAACTCCCTTTTCTCAATTCTTGAAATTCGAGACAGAATTTCGCAAGACATGGTTCGTCGGTGAGAAGAGTAGCTTCGTATTTCATTTTTACGGGGGTATAATGTCGGCATACGGAAATAATACTGAGGCACCTTTTGCTGAACAATTTTATATAGGTGGTGCGAATGACCTGCGTGGTTTCTCTATGCGAAGCATTGGACCAGGTGAGGTGCATTTCACAGAAACCAATATGGCGTATCTATTCCATACAGGTGATACGAAAGTTGTACTCAATGCAGAGTATCGTCCTCATTTGTTTGGTTCACTCTATGCAGCATTATTCGTAGATATAGGTAATGTCTGGAGTTTACGCCATAGCGTAAGAGAAGAATCCAAGGAGGCTGGATTAGGTGACCCGGCAAAAAAGGATGTGGGTGTAGATGTTGGATTAGGAATAAGATATGATCTTGATTTCTTTGTCTTAAGATTGGATTGGGGATTTGCAATACATAACCCATACACATCTGGCTTCGTAAATTGTGGTAGTTTTAGAAAGGCACAGGTGCTGAATTTTGCTATAGGATATCCATTCTAAATAATAAATATAAAAATAAATTTAAATAATGTAATTATGAAACTTGACGGAAGAAGAGAAAGTAGCAACGTGGACGATCGTCGACGTTCCTCAATGTCAACAGCCGGTGGTATTGGCATCGGTGGCATTATTATCGCAGCATTAATGACATGGGTTATGGGTGGAAACCCTCTTGATGCCATACAGTCTGTTGCAGAACAACAAATGAATGTCTCTACACAGACGGAAAATGACCGTGAGTTCACTCCTGAGGAGGAAGAACTAGCGAAATTCTCACGCCAGGTATTGGCAGGTACCGAAGATGTATGGACAGAGGTGTTCAAACAGATGGGAAGAGAATATGTACCACCACGCATGGTGCTGTATACTGGTGGAGTAAGAACTGCTTGTGGCAATGGCTCTGCATCTATGGGACCATTCTATTGCTCTGGAGACCAATGTCTTTATATAGACCTGTCTTTCTTTACCTCAATGAAAAAACAACTTGGTGCAGATGGAGATTTTGCCTATGCTTACGTTATTGCGCATGAAGTGGGACATCATGTAGAATATCTGCTCGGTACATTGGACAAGGCACACAACCAGATGAATCATGTATCAAAGACTGATGCAAACAGAATCAGTGTGCGCTTGGAACTGCTGGCAGATTTCTATGCTGGAGTGTGGGCATACCATGATAATAAGATGTTTTCTTCTATAGAGGATGGAGATATTGAAGAGGCAATTAATTGTGCACAAGTTATTGGTGATAACTATTTGCAGGAAAAAGCGCAAGGTTATTCACAGCCAGAGTCTTTCACTCACGGTACTTCAAAGCAGCGTATGAAGTGGCTTAAGTTGGGATTGACGACAGGCGATATGAGTAAAGGAAACACATTTGCTCTATCTGATGCAGAATTATAAAAATATAAGGCATGATTAGTAATCTTCTAATCATGCCTTTTTTTTATTACCCCAATTTGCTTTGTATATAACTATTTAATGTCTTGACCTGTTTTACAGGATATGTCATTCCATCTACGACCTCATTCCTGACTATATTTAATTCATTGAATAATTGAGAGAATGCAGTTTGCATTATATTGGGTTGTCTCCTTTTCTTGTCAGCCAGTGGGTTCACTACTATCTTAATAGCTTTATGCCTTAGTCTTATGTGCAGCGTACTCCCCTCCTCTATCGGGTCACCATCATAATGTATCACCCCGGCCTCTTTTCTCTTTATTAAAATGTCTTTTGCTTTGAAGCATTTTATCTTTGATGATTTGTCAAGTGTCTTGTTCATTAAATCAATACCAACTTGTGGGGCTTCCAGCAAATCAAATGGCTCCATGATAACGACATCCAAGAAACCATCTTTCATAGATGCCTGAGGTGCTATATATGCATCGTTTCCATATTGTGAAGCATTAGCGATTGAAATGAGAAAGGCCTTGTGAGGCTCCGCCTCATTGCCGTCTAAAGTAAGTTCATACGTTTCTGGCTCATATTTCAGACCTTCCTTTAATACATTTTCTATATAAGTTAAAGGACCTCTTTTTCCTGCCGCAGCAAATTTCTGAGATATAAAAGCATCAAATCCCATGCCGCATGTACAGAAAAAAAGATGGTCATTGATTATGCCATAATCTAAGTCGTGTATCAGTCCCGTATTGATTATCTCAATGGCTCCTTTTATATTCATAGGAAGCATAAGGTGTCGTGCCAGTCCATTTCCTGAACCGCATGGAATTATTCCGAGAGCTGTATTAGATTCAACCAATGCAGATGCAACTTCATTTACTGTGCCGTCGCCCCCTACTGCTACAACGATATGCACACCATCTTCGACACATTTCTTAGACAATTCAGAAGCATGACCAGCATATTCTGTAAAAACAATTTTCACATTGTATTTGTCTTTATCAGTATGCTTGTCTATAAGTTGTGGTATGACATCTTTGTTTGTCGTACCGGATTTTGGATTAACTATATATACAATCTCTTTTTTGTCCATTTTTCCCTGCTCTTATTGAGTAAGCCATTGCAAAATTACAAAAAATACCAAAAATACTAATTGAAAAATGTCATATTTTATGTTTCAAATGCATTTTGTCATAAAAAAATTATTGTATGTCATTATTTTTTAGTAATTTTGCATCTTGAAAAGATTTTCAGAACGATAATTAAAGACAAAGCAAAGAATAATACAAGTTAAACATAAATGGGACAGTTAGCAGAAAAATTTAAAAGTTACCGTTTACCTCAGAAGTTCATGGAAGCTGGTGTATACCCATATTTCCGTGAGATAACAGGCAAACAAGGAACTGAAGTGGAAATGGGGGGCCATAAGGTTCTTATGTTTGGTTCTAATGCTTATACCGGTCTTGTTGGTGACCTGCGCATATGTGAGGCAGCCAAAGCCGCTATTGACAAGTATGGTACAGGATGTGCAGGAAGTCGTTTCCTCAATGGCACTCTGGATATTCATGTCAAGTTGGAAAAAGACCTTGCAGAATTTGTACACAAAGAAGAGGCTTTATGCTTCTCTACTGGTTTTTCAGTAAACGCTGGTGTGATAGCTATGGTATGTGGTCGTGAAGACTATATCATTTGTGATGATCGCGACCATGCTTCCATTGTTGACGGACGTCGTTTGTCTTTTGCCAAGCAACTGAAATATAAGCATAATGATATGGAGGATCTTGAGAATATTCTTAAGAAACTTCCTTATGATGCAGTAAAACTTATTGTCGTTGACGGTGTGTTCTCTATGGAGGGCGATTTGGCAAAATTGCCAGAGATAGTTGAACTGAAACACAAATACAACTGTTCAATAATGGTTGATGAGGCTCATGGCCTTGGTGTGTTTGGTGATCATGGACGAGGTGTATGTGATCACTTCGGACTTACAGACGAGGTGGATCTCATTATGGGTACATTCTCAAAATCACTCGCTTCTATTGGTGGTTTCATCGCTGGTGATTGGGATACCATCAATTTCCTTCGCCATTCTGCACGTACATACATCTTCTCTGCTTCAAATACTCCTGCTGCTACTGCAGCTGCCCAAAAGGCTCTTGATATACTTAAAACAGAGCCAGAGATAATTGAAAAGTTATGGGATGTTACAAACTACGCTCTGCAGCGTTTCAAAGAAGAAGGATTTGAGATAGGTGATACAGAATCTCCAATCATTCCTCTTTATATACGTGATGTTGACAAGACGTTCCTTATCACTTCACTTGCTTTCGAGCGTGGCGTATTCATCAATCCTGTAGTTCCACCAGCATGTGCACCAACAGATACGTTAGTGAGATATGCATTGATGGCAACACATACTAAAGAACAGGTGGATCGTTCTGTTGAAATCTTAAAAGGAATTTTTGTAGAACAAGGAGTTATCAAATAATCTTCTTAGTTAGATAAAACAAAATCGCCGAGCGTTGTTTATTACGTTCGGCGATTTTTTTATTATCCTTCCTCGTTAATTCTGTTTCCCCACAAGAATTTATCTGTATCTTTTGCTATCACGTTACTTAATAGAATTAATGCAAATAGATTTGGTATTGCCATCAAGGCATTGAATATATCTGCAAAAGTCCAGACCACTCCCAATTCTACAATTCCTCCGATAAATACAGATATCAGGAAGAAGTATGTATAGATCTTCACGGCACGATAACCTCCAATATACTCAACCGCACGTTGTGCATAAATACTCCATCCAAGGATAGTTGAAAAAGCAAATGTAAAAAGTCCGAACACAAGTATAAACATTCCAATATAAGGAATCTTGCAAAATGCTATCTTTGTTAATGTGCCCCCATCCATATTTGGTAAAATGGCATGTATGTTTTCGCTGAACACCTTGCCTAATATGTTGTAATCCAACAGAGAAGCATCTGTGTAACTCAGAATACTGCTAACCACGACAATGCCAGTAATGGCACATATAATAACGGTGTCCCAGAATGTACCACTGGCGCTTACCAATGCCTGTCTCACAGGATTCTTCGTTTTTGCTGCAGCAGCGACCAATGGGGCAGAGCCCATACCTGACTCATTAGAGAATAATCCTCGGGCAATACCATAACGTGCTGCAATCATTATACCGCCACCTATCACTCCACCTCCTACAGCTTCTGGATTAAATGCTGACGTAAAAATAAGTTGAACAGCATACCAGATATACTCATGGTTTATACATAAGATAACACAGCATCCTGCAACATATAAGAAAGCCATAAATGGCACCAGTGCAGTACATACCTTAGCTATACTCTTGATACCTCCTATCAGCACCAAGCCTACAAGCAGTGTTATGATTACCGCTGCAATCCACGGATTAACACCCAGCACATCGTTTGCCAATGTTGATATGGCATTTGCCTGTACTGTACTGCCTATGCCAAAAGCTGCCAAAGCAGTAAATACGGCAAAAAGGATTCCTGCCCATCGTGCATTAAGACCATATTCGAGGGCATACATAGGGCCTCCAACCATGTGTCCTTTTTCTGATTGCTTACGGTATTTCACGGCCAGTAGTCCTTCACCATATTTCGTGGCAATTCCGAATACGCCAGTCAGCCAGCACCACATAACTGCTCCAGGGCCTCCGAGAGCCACAGCAGTACCTACACCAATGATATTGCCCGTACCTATTGTAGCAGCAAGAGCCGTAGCAAGGGCGCCAAACTGGCTTACATCACCACTTCCTTTATCATCCTTTGTAACAGACAGGCGTATGGCTGTGAAGATTTTTCTTTGTGGAAACTTTAATCTTATTGTTAAAAACAAATGAGTACCAACCAAAAGGATTATCATAGGAAATCCCCATAGCTGATCACTTATAAAACTTAGTATTTGCGAAAACATATTCATTATTTAGCAGTATTATTAACTTTACAAACGGTATTCTATACTTTTGGTATGCAAAGTTAACGTTTTTTTCTGACATAACAAAATATCAAGAATAATTATGCGCCCTCAAAACGTCATAACCAATAAATCGGTGATGCGCCCATTGTGGAGCATCACCGATTTTCTTCAATCCTTCAATCTTTCAATTCTTCAATTCTTTTACTTTTCTCCTCCCAGGAACATATTTACTATTGCATTGGCATCCGCCATGGTGATTGAGCCGTCATTGTTTACGTCAGCGGTCTCCACATCGAAGTCCTCTTTTTTTTCTGTGGTCAGGTAGAGTCTTTTTACCCTCCCCCATGGGGAAGGAAGGGAGGGGATATTATTTCTTGCTTTCACAACCAAATTCGGTTGTTATTCAAAAAACAACTATTTTTAGTTGTTGTATTGCCATGGGGATTTTTTGTACACGAAGGTTTTGCTCAACGAAGTCAATGGCGAATATACTTTCCATACAATAAATGATTCGATAGATTCGAGATATTCGTGTTCGATTTTTTTTTTTTCGACCACAAATGATTGCACGGATTTGCTGGATTTGCTTCGCATAACATGTAATTGTCATGTAATTATCCATGAATTTAACATAAAATTGAAAATATCATAGTTCATCCGCTGATGATATTATTCTCTCGCAGATGGTAAAGGATTGTAATAGATTATTTCTTCTCTACGGTTTTTCTTATTAACGTCATTAACGTTAATTTATCCGCGAATCTGAGGGATCTGCGGGAGGTAAATACACAGGGATTACAGGGATAGATTTTTTCCACACAGATTGTAAGGGATTATAAGGGATAATCCGTAAAACCCGCATTTGTCCGTGTTCGTTTTTTACACTCCCTGCATCTGATGTTTTGACACTTTGATATGTTTACGGTCATTTCTGTTTACAAAGTGACAAAACGAAAAGTGTCGTTAGAAAATTCAAAATAGAGTTTCTGACGACACTATTTTATGCGTGTTTCGGGGTGTAAAAGGTTGTTGAAATGTAATTAGGCACCTTTTACATTGTAATATGTATGCTTTTACCATGTAAAAGCTATGTTTTGACAACGTAAAAAGGGTGCTTTTACAGCGTAATATGATAGCTTTTAGAGGGCAAAATAATAGCCTTGAAAATTAAAATATTAATTGTCAGCTATATATGAAATTCGCTATTTTCGGCTGTACGAAAATTGTCGGGAAGAAAAAATCTACAGCGCAAGGAAATGAGGGTTGGAAAAATCAAAGTGTAAGGAAAAGGACAGGAAATAGAGCACGATGAAATGTTTGTGCGAGGAAGTAAAAAAAGAGTGACAGCAATGCTATCACTCTTTTTCTATTCGTTTAAAAGTTCTTACTTTAATTCATCAAGAGGCACAGTGAAGTATTCCTTTTTGCCTGATGGATAAAGTCCCTTAATGTAGAGCACAGGATCTTTACTCTTGTTGGCTGCTTTCACTGCATCGTTGAGGTCTGATAGTTCCTTCATTGGTTCCTCATTAACGGTCTGGATGACGAAACCAACAGGTATGCCACGTTCACGGAACTTACCGTTGTTAACCTTTGTGACCTTCAAACCATACTTGATGTCAAGGTCAGCCTTTTCTTTTTCGTTCACCTCGCGTATAACAGCGCCAAGCATATCAAGGTCTGCATCTTTCACGACCTTTGTGTTACCCTGCTCATTCTTAAGAACAACAGACGTTGTCTTCTTAGACTTCTTGTGCAGGTATGTCAGTGTCACCTTGTCGCCAGGGCGCTTTGTAGCAAGTATCTCCTGCAATTCTGCCATCTTCGTAACCTTCTGTCCGTCAACGGCTGTTATCACGTCGCCCTCTTCCAGTCCAGCGTCGGCTGCGGCACCATCGTCTATGATTTTTATCACATAGATACCTTCATTTGTGCCAAGGTCTAACTCTTTGCCCTGTTCCTTTTGCGAATCAATGTATGAACGTGCATCCTCTCCCTGTATGCCAATCAATCCGCGCTGTACCGTACCATATTCTTTCAAGTCGGCAACCACCTTGTTCATAATAGTTGTAGGTATCGCGAAACCGTAACCGATATTACTTCCTGTAGGCGATGTAAGCATGGCGTTGATGCCTATAAGTTCACCGCGAGCATTTACGAGAGCACCGCCAGAGTTACCTTGGTTGATGGCTGCGTCAGTCTGAATAAACGCCTCCACAGCGTTAGCACGGAGAGAGCGTGCCTTGGCACTTACGATACCGGCGGTAACCGTTGCGCGGAGATTCAAAGGATGTCCGATGGCAAGTACCCATTCACCTACTTTGATATCATCACTGGAAATAACCTTTATTGCTGGTAAACCGTTAGCATTAACCTTGATAAGTGCAAGGTCCGTGTTCTTATCTGTACCTATTATGCGTGCGGAGAACTCACGGTTATCGTTAAGTGTAACTGTCAGTTCGTCGGCACCATCAACCACGTGATTGTTTGTAACTATATAGCCGTCTTCACTTATTATAACACCAGAACCTGTTGCTTCTTTCTTTGGTGTCTGCACCTTGCGCTTCTGTGGTGTTTGCTGGCGCTGGCCAAAGAATCCGAAAGGGTCGAACATGTCGCCAAACGGGTCGCTCTGTACCTCTACCTCGCGCACCTTTGAGTTCTGGACATATTTTATATGCACTACACATGGCAATGCTTTTTCCGCTGCTACTGTTAAATCTACTGGCTGACCTGCCACAGCTACAGGTGATGCAGCCATAGCCTTGTCAACTGTGCAGAAAGCAAAAGACGTGCCGAGGGCCAGTGCCACTACCCCCATAGCAGAAAGAATGTTTTTTGTAATTTTTTTCATTATACTTCCCATATTATTTAATTAAATTACTTTTTTAACTTATTTACGAATGCAAAATTAACCACAATAAATCACAATGGCAAATTTTCGCCCTTTCTTTTGATATTTTTTAAAAATTACGCCGTATCTCTTAACTTGTCTTTATTTTTCATTTATCGTGTTTCACAGTTTTTGACGAAAAAGTATAATCCGTGCCAAGGTTGAACAACACCCCGACACGGATAAATACAATACAAAATATATTTTCAGGTTAGAATTAACAATTTATTCAAGAAAGCAAAAATGCTTTGCTTCTTCAGAAATATATTCTTTCAGCCCTGCGCGTTTTGATCTTGCATGCAAAACAAATACAAGAAACGCTACAGAGTAGAATTTCTTCTTTGATATAATGTGTTTATTTAATGTCTTCCATAGTGCCTAACCCACGAGCGCAACTATGAATTTTATGATGACATGGCAGGTCTTCTGACTTTCTCCAGCTTTTCATCACCTTCCCGCAGTACCCAAAAAGGTAATGCAGTGGTTCTTTCTGATGAAGCTATAATGGAGATTACAGCAGCGGGACTGTTCAGGACTTACACCTGATTCCCTATTAAACCTCAAGGATGAATATATCCCATTGGTACCATATCCGACTGCAAAGTTAATAATATTTTTTTAAACCACCAAATAAAACATAGCAAAAAAAGAGACATACGTAAAAACGATGCCTCTTTTTGTTTATCTGTTTATTTATCTTGCTTGTCTATATTCTATTTGATTTCAAAAATGTCTTTGACAAATACTGCCCTTGATGGTATGTCGCCAGTATTGACCTTCCACAAGAAATTACCATTAGAATCAAAATGTAGCAATTCTCCACTTGATACATAATCTTTGGCGTCAAACAAATAGAAATCCTTGTTTACAGGATGCACTATTATGCCATACGGCAGTATCATATCTTGTACTTCTTGCGAAGAAAACAGCGTTGTGGTCAGTTTGCTGTGCGTATGCACATTGACCAGTCCCATTTCTTTTGTATTTTCGTATGTAATATTGCTCCATGACGTACCGATATAATATAAGGTGTCCCCTACTATGCACATTTCACTGACAGGAACATCAACAGTGCCTCCCACCTGCATGTTTCCATTTGCATCAGGAGTAAGATAATACAAACGTGATGGGTTCTCATCATAGTCGCCACGGCTGCTTACCCATATATTGCCATATTTGTCTGCGCGCATTCGGTGCAGGTTTACTGCCACATCGATCTTCCTTTCTTCCTTGAACGAGGCAAGGTCTATCACGCTCACCGTATGGTCATAGTTGGGTACGAGATATCCTCCTGAGTTTGCTACATACAGTTTTCCGTTGACCACCGCCATCTCCTCCGGCTGATAGCCTACGGTTACTGAGTCGACTTTCTGCAGTGTCAGCGTATCAACCTTATACACCCTACCCTTTTGCGCATTGGCACTGATTTCGACTGGTCCTACATACGATGACACATAGGCATAGCCACCGTTGAATACCACATAGCGACAGTTTGGTATGTTTACCTGTCCTATGCGTTTCAATGAATCAGAAGTGCACACCTCTACCTTGTTAGAACAGTTGATGACGAGCCACAGTCTTGAACCGTAACACTGAATGTCATTGCCTACATCTCCCAGTTCCAAAACGCTATGCGGATTACGCTCCGCATAGATGTTGCGTTGGTAGTGCACTTTGCCGTCGGTTGATGACAGGTCGAGGTAGTCAACCGTACATTTGTTTGAGCCCATGTTGCCCTCACATATCAGGTACATGCCATTCATTACAACGTCCGATTCGGCTTCGTCGATTATGTTGTCTATAATTACTGGCACAAAGTTTTCGTCACGACAAGAGGTGGTTGTTGCCATTACTGCAACAGCCAATATGAATAATGATATGATTTTATTTCGCATCTTCTGTAATTTTTAAGAAATCCTTCCAGTATTTTCCAAGCATATAGTTTTTTTTGCAATTATATGGCACATGCAAATGAGCCTTGGCGTAGTTAGAGAACGTATGTCGTGTAATTGCCTTCGGTTTCTCAATAAGGCAGATGACGTCCGTTAGTGCAGTGCATTTGTCAAATGCAGCCGTTCCGATACTCTCCACGCTTCCAGGAATACGCACCGATTTCAAGTTTGTACACCCCGTATAAGCAAGGTCTCCTATTTCTTCCACTCCATCGGGGATTGTGGCAACTATCAGTGACGTACAGTTACCGAAAGCAGCGTCACCGATAACCTTGATGTCTGCTGGCAGATTCACTGATGTCAGATTATCACAATATGCAAAGGCATAACTGCCTATGTTGTGCAGATTTTCGGGCAGTCTCACAGATGTCAGGCTGTGGCAGTAGCCGAATGCCTTGTCTGCTATAGTCTCGAGTTTGTTGGGCAACACAATGTTGCGCAGACTTTTACATCCATAGAATGCTTCTGTGCCAATGCTGTCAATGCCTGATGGTATGATTATCTCTTTCAGTGCTTCACAATGATAGAAGGCGTCAGCACTTATCACTTTGATACTGCCGGGAAGACTTATACGGCCGAGTTTCAAGCAACCGGCGAATGCTCCATTGCCCAACACTTCTATGCCGCGAGGCAGTATTACCGTTGACAATTTTGCGCAATCACCGAATACGTCATCAGAGAGTATCTTCACCCCCTTGGGTATGCTCACCATCTCAAGCGACATGCAGCCTTGAAACGCAGATGTCTCAATACTGTTTACTGTCTGAGGAATCTCCACGTCTGTCATTGTCACACAGCCATAGAAAGCATTCTCGCCTATGCGTATCACCTTGTATCTGCCGGAATCCGTAACGGCATACTCTGGTATGACGACAGAATCCATGGCGTATGGTTCTTCAAAATATTCTTTGCCATTGAAGGTTACCTCACATGTAGAGTCTTTTTCAGAAATAATGTTGTATCTCAGACCATCCGCTCTGAAATCTCGTGCGCCTACCGATGACACAATCGTTGCAACTAGCAGTGCGCATATAATCTTTATATTCATATTCATCATAGTTTTATATCGAAGGCCACTGCATACGAGCGTCGTGGCATGGGGTAGTTGAGTATTACGTCATAATCTTGGGCGAAGAGGTTGTTGACCTCGAAGGTGGCTCGTGCATCACATTTTCCCAATTTGAAACGATATGCCATGGAAATGTCTGATGTGTACCACGGCTCAAGGTGGTTATATGCTATATTTTCTTGTTGACTGTATCGTTCGCCTGTGTAAATAAAGGAATAGTTGAATGAGAATGCCTTATAGTCTATGCCGAGTATCGCCGACCCACTGTGGAGGGGTATGTATGGTATTTGGTTACGATAGTATGACATTTTCTCGTCGGTCACATCAATGGCTTTTTGCCATGTGTATTGCAGTTTCAGCGAGGCTGTCAAATTGTGGCTGAAGGCATACGCCGTATGCGCTTCCACGTCAAGTCCGGTTATATGTACACGTCCGAGGTTCAGCATTGTCCAACGGAACTGTTGCCCTTTTGGATAAGCTATTATCTTGTCACTGACATCATTGTAATAGAAATCTGTCTGTAAAGATAATGTCAATCCCCTACCCGGCTTTTCCTGCATGCTGGAGCCATGCAGATGATACTCCATACCTATATCATACTGCGTGGCTTTCTCTGGACTGAGATTTGAGTTTCCTATCTCTGCATAGTATAGGTCGTTGAACGTTGGCATGCGGAATGAATTTTTAATGTAACCACGTACACTTAACGACTTATCCCTCAAGATGTAATAATTCATGAACAATGCCGGCGTAAAACGGCTTATCTTGTTCATCTTGCCGATGGGAGCAACACCATTTCCTGCACTCTTGCCCTCGTCGTGGGTGTTATTGTATAGCAGTGAAAACTGTGCGCCGAAGCGTTTCAGTGAAACGGCTGTTGCAATACTCACAAGGTGCGACCATCTGTATGGCTCCGGACATGTATATACGTCAGACGTAAGTTTAGACCATCTTACATCATACGCCATGCTTGCTGACAGCCAAGAAGTCAATTTCAAACAGTGTGTGGTACTTAGGTAGGCCTCCTGCTGGCGGTATCTGTTGTCAACCATCATCACTGTAGTGTCACGGTTCTGATAGTGTGTGTAGTAGTTGGCATACTTTCCCAATACTCGAAAAGAGTAGTCGTCGGTGATGTCCTGTTGCCAAGAGCCTTGAAAGAAAGTGTTTGAATCCACTTGGCGTTCCTCCCTGCGCCATACATTATTGACTATGGCGCCAGGTATGCCGCGGTTTGACTGGTATGTATATGCCTTGAAATTCCATGAGCCCCGCTCAAGCAGTCCATTCAGGTTTCCTTCTAAGCGCAGTGTCTGCACATCGCCGTTCTGCCTTATCGCCGTTGTGTCATAAGCAACAGTGCCATCAGCATTCATACGGCGGTATCGGAACTCGTATTTTCCGTCAGATGTCAGTGTGCCGAGTGTGACGGCGAGGTTCAGCCTGTCTGTGAATTTTCTTTCATATACTGCCGACAGTGCCAGCATATTGCTGGAACCATATTTTAACTTTGCTCGAAAGTTGTCTTTCTTGTCTGTGCTGAAGTGCGGAATACGGGTGCGTATATATACGCTGCCCGCATTGCCGTAGTCGGATGCAGTCTGCATCAGTGAACTTTTCTGTCCGTTATACAGCGAGACAGCCTCCACATTGTCAAGAGAGAACTGTCCCAGGTCTATCTGTCCGTTCTGTGCATTGCCCAGTTCTATGCCGTCATAGTAGATTCCGAGGTGCTGGCTGCCCATCGAACGTATGTTCACAGTTTTTATGCCCCCTACTCCTCCATAGTCTTTCACCTGAAGACCAGAGAAATATCTCAAGGCATCCGCTACATTGAGTGAATTCAGCCTTTCCAGTTGCTTCGCATTAAGTGTCTGCGACGGTATGATATCAGAGAACGTATGCCGCGACACCACCTCCACGCCCTCAAGGTGCATAGAATCTTGTGCCCACACAGACATGTGTGTGCCAAACAGCATAAAGAGAACCAAGAAAATAGTTTTATATTTTTTATCTCTTACGTTCATATTACTAATACCTTTTAAGCAAAGGAAAATTAGTCACGCCTCCTCAATCGAAGATTGGTGCACGTCTATGTTTTACGAGTGACAATGTATCGCACGAAGTAAATAGTGCGTGTCAATCGAAGATTGGTGCACGTCTATGATTTACGAGTGACAATGTATCGCACGAAGTAAATAGTGCGTGTCAATCGAAGATTGGTGCACGTCTATGATTTACGAGTGCAAAGTTACAAATAAAATCTGAGATTACAACATCTTTTTTGTGTGAATTTTACGGTCAAAGCTTGTTTACGGTGTTCCAAAAAGCTAAAACTTGAACTGTTTAGTTTTTTTAACCTTTTGGTTATACATTATAAATTAAAATTTTGTAACTTTGCACTCGCAAATTCGCAAAAGCAACCGTGAGCCTGCTTTGCAGACACTTGCTGTTTGTTTCGTGCGATACATTGCAAAAGGATTTTGTATAAAGATCAAGTTCAGCCCCAATTGTAGTGGGGAAATTTAATCATCAAAACAGCGTAGGCACAGCGTTAAAAGAAATGTGCAAACACATTATGAAAGTATTGAAATTTGGCGGAACCAGCGTTGGTTCCGTAGAGAGCATTCTAAGCCTCAAGCAAATCGTAGAGAGAGAAGCAAAAGAACAGCCAGTCATCGTTGTTGTAAGTGCACTGGGTGGTATTACCGACAAACTTATTGAAACTTCACGCCTCGCCCTTGCCGGCGACGAGCGCTACCGTGAAGAGTATGAGCACATCGTAGATCGTCATCACAAGATGATTGACACTATTATTACCGATGCGCAGGATCGTGAACGACTCTTCAATACCGTTGACGCACTGCTCGAGCAGTTGCGCAGCATCTACTTTGGTGTATATCTCATACACGACCTTTCAGAAAAGACACTCGACGCCATTGTGGCATACGGCGAACGTCTGTCATCGAACATCGTAGCGACACTCATAAAGGGCGCACGGTGGTTTGACTCACGCACGTTCATCAAAACCGAAGACAAGCAAGGACATCATGTACTTGCCGCAGAGGAAACGAACAAACTCGTCAAGGAGACTTTCTCTACGCTGTCACGCATCTCACTTGTACCGGGCTTCATAGCAAAAGACCACATTAGTGGAGAAACAACGAACCTTGGACGTGGTGGTTCAGACTATACCGCTGCCATACTTGCTGCTGCACTTGACGCATCGGTGCTTGAGATATGGACCGACGTGGACGGATTTATGACTGCCGACCCGCGTGTCATAACCAGTGCTTATCCTATAAAGAAACTGTCATACGTGGAGGCGATGGAGCTGTGTAACTTCGGTGCGAAGGTAATCTATCCGCCGACCATCTATCCCGTATGCATAAAGAACATACCTATAAAGGTAAAGAATACCTTTAACCCCGATGCCGAGGGCACTATAATAAAAGATAAGATAGAAGGCGACCACAAGCCTATCAAGGGTATATCGTCTATTGACGGTACGGCACTGATTACCGTAACAGGTCTGTCAATGGTGGGTGTCATCGGTGTAAACCAGCGCATCTTCACCTCACTGGCAAAGGCTGGCATATCGGTGTTCATGGTATCACAGGCATCGTCAGAGAACTCTACCTCTATCGGTGTGAAGGAAAGTGATGCCGATGAGGCTGCACGCGTGCTCAATGAGGAATTTGAGAAGGAGATAGCATCAGGCTCTATGTTCCCCATGCAGGTGGAGAGCGGACTCGCCACCATTGCCATCGTGGGCGAGAACATGAAGCGCACACCGGGTATTGCAGGTAAGCTTTTCGGTACGCTCGGGCGCTCCGGTATATCAATCATAGCATGTGCACAGGGAGCATCAGAGACGAATATCTCATTCGTCGTGAAGAGCCGCTTCTTGAGAAAGTCGCTCAACGTGCTGCATGACTCGTTCTTCCTGTCAGAATACAAGGTGTTGAACCTCTTTATCTGTGGCGTAGGAACAGTGGGTGCGAAGCTCATAGAGCAGATACGTTCACAGTCAGAGAACCTGAAGAAGAACTCCGGTCTGTTGCTCAACGTCGTAGGCATAGCATCATCAAAGAAGGCAGTGTTCTGTCGTGAGGGTATTGACCTCACTACTTACCGTGAGCAGTTGGATGCCTCTGAGCCGTCGAATGCTCAGAAACTGCTTGAAGGCATCATAGAGATGAATATCTTCAATTCAGTATTTGTGGACTGTACCGCATCAAAGGATGTGGCAGCACTCTATCAGTCGTTGCTTGAGCACAACGTAAACGTAATCGCTGCCAACAAGATTGCTGCTTCAGGCGACTATGACAGCTACATACGCTTGAAGGAAACAGCGAAGAAGTGCGGCGTAAAGTTCCGTTTCGAGACAAACGTGGGAGCCGGACTGCCAATCATCAGCACGATGAATGACCTTGTAAACTCCGGTGACAAGATACTGAAAATCGAGGCAGTGCTCTCCGGCACGCTTAACTATATCTTCAATGCACTGTCAGAGGATACCCCATTCTCTGAAACCGTGCGCCAGGCAAAGGAACTTGGATTTGCCGAGCCAGATCCGCGCATCGACCTGTCAGGCATGGATGTGGTGCGTAAACTCGTAATTCTGACGCGTGAGGCAGGTTACCGCGTAGAGCAGGCTGATGTGGAAAAGAATCTCTTTGTACCTGATGAATACTTTGAGGGCAGCGTAGATGATTTCTGGAAGAAGTTGCCGCAGCTTGATGCCGACTTTGAGGCTAAGCGCAAGGCTCTTGCCGCTGAAGGCTGCAAGTGGCGTTTTGTAGCCCGTATGGAAGTAGAGGAAGGCGACGAACAGAAAGTACGAGTTTCCGTAGGACTACAAAAAATACCTTCCAATCACTCGTTCTATGAGTTGGAAGGCAGCAACAACATCGTGACGCTTACGACAAAACGTTATAAAGAATACCCTATGCTTATACAGGGCTTTGGTGCAGGAGCCAGCGTAACGGCTGCCGGCGTATTCGCTAATGTGCTGAGCATTGCAAATATTTAGTAGTAATAGGGATTAATTGAGTGACTGAAAGGAAAGTAAGAAGGGGAACTCCCTTTCTACTTTCCTTTCAGTCACTTGTCGCTATACTCCCCCCCACTCCTTGCTCTTCTAAATTGAGTCAGTCATGCAGGAATACCAATTCCTTGCATTCGTATTTTGATATCATGCCGTCCTGACGCCTTAATGATAAAATACCCGAAGGTGCTACAGAAACTATCTCGGCGGTGAAATCGCCATCCTTATCACGATAATGATGCATTCCGGTACCACGATATAGATATTTGTGATATAACTCAATAATGTATTGATATTCTTCTTTAAACAGAGCTGTCATGTATTTCTCAAATGACGCAAGTATTTGGTTTAGCAATTCATCTCTGTCATATTCTTCTTCCGTTATCTGTGTCAGTGACACGGGATTGGGAGCATCACTGTAAAACGCTTTCTGATTGACGTTTATCCCTGTTCCTATCACAACGTCTTGCAACGATGCACCATTGAGATTCGCATCTATGCGCGTGCCAGATATCTTCTTGTTTCCGTAATAAATATCATTTGGCCATTTTATGGTAAGTAATTCAGAAACGGTAACGTATTGCGCCAATACCTCCCTCAAGGCTATTGCATGGGTCATCGATAAGAGGAACTGGTTGCGCACGTCAAGCCATGTGGGATGTACCAATATGGAAAACAACAGATTCTTGCCTGCTTCACTTTCCCATGTATTGGTTCCCATACCCTTGCCTTTAGACTGATAGTCAGACATCACACACACATTGGTGTCGGTGTGAAGTTCGAGTGCATAGTCATTGGTGGATGCTGTATTGTCTAATCTGATAATCTCCATTTCTTTCTGAAAGATGTTTCTTGTTCCTTTGTTTGTTGCCAGAATTGCTGGTATTCCTCGTTGTCAGGATCTGAAGGTTTGTGTGACAATGCTTTTCGAATAGGTTGCCACTCTTCCATGAATGAGAAAGTGTCATCATCAAAGCTGGCTTTGCAGAAACTTTCAAATATATAATCCACAGCCTGTTCAGAAGGGTGCAGCATATCAGGTTTGTAGAACCGGTAATCACGCAGTTCGTCACACATGATCTCGTATGCGGGGAAATAATGAACCATGGAGCTATATTGAGCGCATATCTTATCAACAGCCAACAACAAGGTTGCCTTTGATACTTGGCTTTCATGAAAACCGTATTTCTGATAGCGTATAGGACTGACGGTCAGAATAACATTGCAACGCTCATTGATACTTCTCAGAATGTTTATGGCATTGTCCAGATATTCACGACATTCATCAACGGACAGTTTCTTCTCGGTAAAAAGTTTAGCAGGGCGTTTCTGACAGTTGTCAACAATCTCTCCTGTTTCATTGAGTAGGTAAACATGATTTGTTCCAAGTGTCAGCACTGCCAAGTCAACATTTGGTTGCAGGCGTTCTATGGTATGAAGAATGGAAGCAGGATTGTACATCGTACCATATGGATTAACGATTACATCAAAACAATTATTGGAAAACCTGTTTCCCATTTCTGCCGCAAAACAAGAACCCACGAATAATATCTTATCCGTAGGTCTTATCTTGAAATCTGTTTTTTCTATAGCTACCGTAGTTTGTAGTTTCATGATCTGCTTATCTGTAATCCGTTTTCTGATAATGACATATCCACGAAGCGGGCATTTCTGTTTTGGGGATTCGACGAGAGTATCTGCTTGATTCTTGCTGCAGCACCAGGATCTTTTGCTACCATGTAAAGATAGCCCCCGCCACCAGCACCAGGTAATTTATATCCCAGACAAAGGTCATCAATCATATCTGTCAGCACCTTTACCTCTGCTGGATTCGTTCCTTTGTCCATAGCCTGATTTTGTATCCATGTGCGACGGACAGAACGTCCCATTCCTTCAAAATCGCCACGCAGTATGGTTTCATACAACTGCTGGGTATGCTCTTTCATTTCCCGCAACATGGTAATCTCGTCGTGATGATTAAGGAACATGCGCCTTACTATTTCTGCCAGTAGAGTCTTGGCAGTTCGGGTGATGCCAGTGTAATACAACAGGTGGCATGCTGCATATTCTGGTTGGGTGTATAGTTCATTTGGCAACCATCTCACGAGAGGGCTTTGGTTGAAGCCTCGTTCGGTCTGAAGCATTTTTACGCCACGCAGAATACCTCCAAACTGATCTTGCCATCCTCCACCAGTGGTAAGCAACTGTTCAAGCACAAGTGTACGTTGTCCTATTTCTTCTTTTCCCCATGCCAGACCACAGAAATCATTCAATGCACCGAGTACTGTGCTTGCGAGAATACTGCTCGTGCCAAGTCCAGAGCCTGCCGGAATAGCTGAAAGCATGGTCAGTTCTATGCCACATCCAAATTCTTCCAGCTGACTGCGTAAGGATGTATAGTGCTCCTTACAGAAATCAGGATGGAAACCAGCCAAAGCCAATGCAGCTTTCGGTATAGAGAAAGGAGAACCTACTTTGTTGAAACATGCCAATTCTTCAAAAGTTTCTACACGTTCTTCTGCACCCAGGTCAATGCTGTGCAGAATGATGATAGGTTCTTTGCATGGTTTTATATATGTTTGAAGCGGTGGCTGCCCATTAAGCTCTATCGCAATGTTAATCACCTTGCCTCCTTCCATAAGACAATATGGAGGAGTGTCGGTCCATCCGCCTGCAATGTCGATACGTACAGGAGAACGCCCCCATACTATTTGGTCGCCATATACAGACATACGTGGTAATTGCTTATTGGAAAGCATAGGTGTTACCAGTCCGTCCCTTAATAGTTTGAAAGCTTCCGCAGATTCTTTTTCTCCACCGTGACCTTTCAAGCGGGCAACCTCTGAACGAAACATGTTATCATGAATGCGTTGCAGCAACGGACTGTCGTCATTCACCGGAGACGGTATTTGCAGATTGTTCTCTACAAACATTTTGGCATTATCTTCCAAATCCGTTTGAAAGAAAACGCTATGATGATAATTCTCAGCCAACTGCAACAGGTTCATGGCGCGATACTTCTTGCGTTGTTCGATAAGTCTGCGAAGATTGGCTGATGCAGATATCTCGTCTGCTGACATCCAGCGTTTCACATTACATGGACAGTCACCTGTTCCGTTCAGCATCCATGAGATCATCTTTCCCATTTCCTTAATGTCTGAAAGCATAGGGAATATCTTTGCTGATTGCAGGTCTTTATTGCCCTCAATAGATTTCGTGTCGATATTTCTTACCCTTGCCCATTCTGTAAATGGTATCCCGAGGTATTCTGTGTCGGTATTAAGAAGGTCTCCGCGAAATTTATCGTTGTAACCGTATGGGCGTACAACGTAACAGGCATTGTCTATCGGAACAATGTCAACACACTGTCCCTCTTGTAATGTTATCTGCCAGTCGTTTTCGGGAATACCGGTTATGACATTGTTGCTTGCCAATGTCCATCCTTTGCTTATATGTGAGTTTTCTATCCAAGTGTTGACATTTTCTTTCGTTATGTCTATCTGTACGTGGGAGTTCTGTATGAAGATAGAAGGATGGGGCTTCCTTGAATTGTGCATTATCTCACGTTGGTCATTCACAAGATTCTGAACGGCAAGCGTTGAAGATATTATTTCATGAGTTGTTCCATAATGATAAAATTCACCTCCAGACAATGGGAGGATAGCTACGGACAGTTCAGCAATCTCCTTGTCAAGAATGGTAGGGTCAGTACCCAAAGCAGTACCGAAATCGGAATACATGTCATAATTGGCTATGTCTTCTGCAGAAATGTCTTTGATATCTTTGGCTGCATTTGTAAGACTCTTCCGCATCATCAGCTGTAATGCCTTGTCGGAAAGCATCCAGATGCCAATGTCCGTGAGGTAATATCCGTGTTCAAGCACTTCTGATAATTTCTGCACAGAAGGCTTCTGCAACATACATTGCATGCTCGATGGCTGCTCACGCGATGATACAAACACCCCATGGTCCTTGGCTATACTGGAGTCAAGCCATAACCCATAGCATACTACGTCAGCCTCTGGTATCTGTCCAATGGGTTCTGTGGCACGTATAAATACATCGCCACTAACAATCATTGTGTGCAGACTGTCAGGCGCAGCCTGCATTATACGCTCATACAAAGGTAGTTGCAATGAAAGCAAATCCTGAGACAAGCGTTGTCCTCTCTCCCATCGAAATACAGGAATAGGTGTGAGAATCTTACCAGACGGTGCATACGATGGCAACCGTCTGCTCTGTCCACCGGCATGAAGTATGATGCGTTTTTCTTGGGCAAGCCATTCAGCAAAAGAACAGTCATTTGATTTTGACTGTTCTTCTGCTATATATGCCTGCCTCATTAGCCATGTGGTGCCACCACCTGAACCTAATTTCTTTCCTACTGGATCGTTTGCACAATACCACTCATTTCTATCCAGTTGAGTTATGTCGTGAAAACAATCTACGAGATTAGGTGGCAATGAGAGGAGTTTCTTCATAATGTTTATTTTTCAGGTGCCTTGCCAATGAGTTCCATGAACTCATCAAGTTTCGGAGTGATGATAATCTGGGTGCGGCGGTTCTGTGTCTTGCCTGCTGTGGTGTTGTTGGAGGCTATTGGGTTGTATTCGCCACGACCACCTGCAGTGAGACGCTTCGGGTCAACACCAAACTTGGTCTGCAGTGCCTGTACTACACTTGATGCACGGAGACAAGAAAGGTCCCAGTTGTTGCGGATGTTTGTCTTTGAGATGGGCACATTATCGGTGTTACCCTCGATGAGCACGTCATAGTCCTTGTAATCCTTGATAATCTTGGCAATCTTTGAAAGTGTAGCGTTGGCAGCATCACTGATTTCATAAGAACCGCTCTTGTAGAGCATATTGTCAGAGAGTGAGATATATACCACGCCTTTCATTACCTGTACGTCAACATCCTTCAGGTCTTCCTTAGAAAGTGAACGGGTGAGGTTGTTGGTCAGTACCATGTTCAGTGAGTCGCTCTTAGACTTAACTTCCACCAGGTGACGGATGTACTGGTTAGACTCATTGATCTGGTCAACCAACTTTGCAATGTTCACGTTGTTGGAATTTGCATTAGAGAGGCTCTGTGACAGACTCTTCTGCAATGCATTGTTTGTGTTTTCACAAGAATTAAGCTGATCCTGAAGGCTCTTGATACGAGCATTGGCAGCAGCCAGCTGCTCACGAGCATCCTGATACTGTGTGTTCAAACGATTGTTCTGAGTCTGGCAAGCTTCTAAATCCTTTTTGCTTACGCAGCTGCTGATGGTGAAACATCCTGCCACCAATGCAGCAATAACTAATACTTTTTTCATACGTTTTTATTTACAATTATATATTATCAATTATTATCTTTGTATTGTCTTATGACAGACCAATGATTTCGTTTCCTACAACATCAATGTTCTCTGCTTGAGGAGTGCGTGGCAGTCCCGGCATACGCATAATGCTGCCTGCTATGGCAACAATCATCTCCGCTCCTGCATTTATGACAAAATCACTTATGGTAAACTCAAAGTTCTTTGGTACACCATATTTCTTTGGGTCATCAGAAAAAGAATATTGGGTTTTGGCAATGCAGACAGGGAAATCAGCGTATCCCATCTGTTCAATCATTTTAATCTTTGCCTGTGCCGTGGGAATTATGGCTACGCTGTCAGCACCATATATATAGCGTGCCACTTTCTCCACTTTTGTCTTTATATCATCCGATTCATTATATTGGAATGCTATAGGCTTTGATGGATTGTTGTTAATCTCATCGACCACGATATTAGCAAGGTCCACAGCACCGTTGCCTCCTTCCAAAAAGGCATTGTTTATAGCGAATGCAACACCTTTTTCCTTACAGTGATTACGAACCATCTCTATTTCTTCGTCCGTATCAAAGTCGTAGCGATTGAAACATACTACCACTGTTTGTCCAAATAATCGTATGTTCTTTATATGCTTGTCCAGATTCTCAAATCCACGTTGTAGGCCATCTGCATCGGGCTTCTTGATGTTTTCCAAAGCTACGCCGCCATGCATCTTTAAGCCCTGTGTGGTAGCTACCAAAACTGTGAGTTTCGGACAAAGACCAGCCTTGCGACATTTAATGTCAAGGAATTTTTCTGCACCAAGATCAGCTCCGAAACCTGCCTCTGTAACAACATAATCGCCGAACGTCATTGCTGTGCGTGTGGCAATGGCAGTATTACAGCCATGAGCTATATTTGCAAAAGGTCCTCCATGTACAAAGGCAGGCGTATTCTCTGTCGTTTGTACTAGATTCGGGTTCAAAGCATCCAAAAGAAGGGCGCAAATACTTCCGGCTATGCCAAGGTCTTTTACGGTAAATGCAGTTCCATCGTAACGAATGCCCAACAATATGTTCTCTATACGACGGCGTAAGTCTTCAACATCTTTCGACAAACAAAGGATAGCCATTATTTCGGAGGCTGGAGTAATGTCAAAGCCGCTTTCAGATATCACTCCGTTAGTGCGAGGACCTAATCCTGTGACGATATTACGCAAGCTGCGGTCGCTGACATCCATGACACGTTTCCACAATACGGTCTTTAATGCGAAACCATCAGAATGATGTTGATACAAGTAATTGTCAAGTAAGGCAGAAATCATGTTGTGAGCGGAAGTGACCGCATGGAAATCGCCAGTGAAGTGCAAATTGATCTTCTCCATTGGCAACACCTGAGCATATCCTCCACCTGCAGCACCGCCTTTCATTCCGAAACAAGGGCCAAGTGATGGTTCACGCAAAGCAACGACTGCCTTTTTGCCAATCTTTGAAAGACCAAGTGCTAAACCTATCGAAACGGTGGTTTTACCAACTCCCGCCTTGGTCGGGGTTATGGCCGTAACAAGAATGAGGTTGCTGTTTTTTACCTTTTCCTCATCTATAGCCGTGTATGGCACTTTGGCAATATATCGTCCACAAGGTTCAAGTATATTCTCGTCGATACCAATTTTTGCAGCCACTTCTGCTATAGGCTGCAATTTGGTTTCATGAGCAATTTCAATATCTGTCTTCATCGGACACAGAATAGGATTTGTTAAAATGAGATTTATATTTGCAAAGTTAAATAGATTTCTTGATACCACCAAATATTTTCATTTTTTTTTGTAAACTCGTATTCGATGTTAAAAACATTTAAGTATTTGCGTATGTACATAATTTTTAGTAATTTTGCATTTCAAATTGTGTCTTAAACGAAAATAATATAATTCAAAAACAAGAAATGAACATTACATTCGACAATTCTGAAAAAGTCAGTGGTGTACTGACTATCATCATTGAAGAGGCCGACTATCAGGATGACGTTCGTAAAACTCTCAACAGTTATCGTCAGAAAGCCAACATTCCAGGATTCCGTCCTGGTCAAGCTCCTATTGGAATGATTAAGCGCCAGTTTGGCTCACAGGTTAAGGTTGATGCCATCAACAAACTTGTAGGAGAAAAAATTTATGATTATATCAGCGAGAACAAAATAAACATGCTCGGTCAGCCTATGCCACATCTTGGTGAAGAGCCTATCGATCTTGATGCTCCCGCTCCATACACTATGAAGTTTGATATTGCTGTTGCACCGGAAATAGACATCAAACTCAGCAAGCGCAATAAGATTGCTTATTATAACATCGCTGTCAGTGATGAAATGATAGACCAGCAGATAGATGCTTATGCATCACGAAGTGGTTCATACGAGAAAGTTGATTCTTATGAGGACAATGACATGCTGAAGGGTGACTTGCGTGAGCTTAATGCTGACGGCAGCACAAAGGAAGACGGTATTACCGTTTCTGATGCAGTACTGATGCCAGCATACATAAAGGTAGACGACCAGAAGGCATTGTTCCAGGGTTGCAAGGCAGGTGATATCATCACATTCAATCCTAAGAAAGCATACCCAGAATCTACTGTAGAGGTTTCTTCTCTGTTAAAGATTACAAAGGAAGAGGCAGAGAATGTTGATGCAGATTTCTCATATCAGATTACAGAAATCACACGTTATAAGAAGCATGCTGTCGACCAGGAGTTGTTCGATCAGACATTCGGTGAAGGTAATGTTAAGGACGAAAAGGATTTCCGTGAAAAGATTGCAGCAAATCTCAAGGAACAGCTGAATACTAATGCAGAATACCGTTTCCTCAGTGATGTACGTGCATATATAGAGAAGAAACTCGGTGATGTGAAGTATGCTGACGATTTGATGAAGCGTATCATGCTGGCAAACAACAAAGACAAGGACCAGAAGTATGTTGATGACAACTATGCTGCAAGCATAAAGGAATTGACATGGCATCTTGCAAAGAATCGTTTGCTTGAGCAGTGTGAGATAAAGATTGAGGATGCTGATGTCAAGGAAGTTGCAAAAGATATGACACGCATGCAGTTTATACAGTATGGTATGTCAAATATTCCTGAGGAATACATTGAGCAGTATGCAGAGGAAATGTTGAAGAAGCCAGAGCAGGTTGATCAGTTTGTTAATCAGGCTGCAGACCGCAAGCTTATGAAGGCAATGAAAGAGGTTGTTGCCCTTGATGAGAAAGAAATTTCCTTTGAGGATTTCCAGAAGCTTGATGCATAAATAATGACCATTAGTCTAAATTAATAGACTCAAATAAATAAGGTGAGAAGTTATTTCCACTTTGCAATAAGCAAATTAAGGAAATAACTTCTCACTTTTTTATGTCTTATTAAGAAATACAATGATGTTTCTCACCTTGGCTTAATATAACTCCAGCCCCGGGTGCATAGTCGGAGAATAAATATAATACCTCTGAAACAGAGTTCTATGGCCATGGCAATCCATACTCCGCGCAATCCCATCATTGGTGCCAACAACAATGTTAAAGATATTCTTACGGCCCAGATGCTGAAAAGATTCATTAATGATGGTATAAGTGTTTTTCCTGCACCAACAAATACTCCCATTGCTACAATTGCCGCTGCAAAGCCTGGTTCCGCCCATGCCTCAATGCGCAGCACTTCTGTACCAAGACTGATGACATTGTTGTCAGGGGTGATAACTGACAACATTTCAGGAGCGAACACCCACATAATCACACCCATCAGTGCCATTATTATCATGCCTAATGACATGCATATCCATGCAAATGAATGCATGAAATGACGTTTGCTTGCTCCTTTGCTTTGCCCGACAAGTGTAGTCGCTGCCTCTGCAATACCATGACCAGGCATATAACATAGGCTTTCTACATTTATGGCAAAGGTGTTTGCTGCGATGGCGATGGTTCCCATTGGTGCAATGATAGAACTGATTACAATCTGTGCCGTACACATTACTCCACGTTCCAAACCTATGGGGCAACCGATGCGGAAAGTCTTTTTCAATATCTTTAGTTTCGGAAGGAAATCCAAATCGACATCTTGTCTGAAGTTTAATATTCTGTCACGTACGGCCATATAATAAATCATACAAACCATAGTGATGAAGTATGCGGCGGCTGTACCATAGGCTGCCCCTGCTGTTCCCATGCCACAGATGAAGATGAAGAGATAGTTAAGTATAACGTCAAGCATACACATCATTACCATGAGCATACTTGGAATCTTTATGTTTCCAGAGCACCGCAGACTTCCCGCAGCTATATTGTTGCAGACAATAAGAGGAATGGCACATGAGAATATTGCGAAGTATTCCGTGGCTTTATCACATATATGGTCTGCAGCTCCAAGCCAATGAGGCAGGAATGGTGATATGACAAGTCCCGTGAATGTCAGCAGACAAGCGAATATGAAACCGGAAAACAATCCTTGGCGTATAACACTGCGTGCACCAGTCTTGTCGCCAGCCCCTACCCTATGCGATACTTGCACAGAGAATCCCGAAGCAAAAGCGGAGGCGAGTCCGCCAAACAGCCATATACTTGTTGATACCAGTCCCACTGCCGCTGCTTCGTCTGTTGACAAATGTCCGAGCATTGCGGCATCAATGATTTGCATTATTATAAAGGACATCTGAGCTATTATGGCAGGTACAGACAAAAGTACAGTGAGACGAAGCTTCTGACGAAGCGTCATCTCACTGCCCTCTTCTCGTACGAGTTCCAATAGCTCGTCCTTTGTCATAATATCTCTTTTACCTTTCTTTTCAAGCTTCTACGGCTTTTACTCTCAGTCGCATAGCGTTGGCATGTGCTTCCAACTGTTCATTCTCTGCCATGCATACCACTGCATTTCCAATAGAATGAACACCCTCTTCTGTAAGATGCTGGAATGTTACTTTACGATTATAACTGTCAAGGTTTACGCCATTGTAAGCCAAAGCATAACCATGTGTTGGCAGTGTGTGATTTGTACCAGAGGCATAGTCACCGGCAGACTCACATGCATAGTTGCCAAGGAATACACTGCCTGCATTTATCACCTTCTCTGCTAAATTCTCATAGTCTGAGGTTGCAATTATCAAGTGTTCTGGCGCATAAGCATTAGACAGAGCCATAGCTTCTTCCGTATCCTTTACAAGTACGTATTGTGAATTTAGCAGTGTCTTTTCTGCAATCTCATGACGTGGTAACTTTGCAAGCTGTGATTCTGTCTCGGCAACAACCTTGTTGAGTACATCTTCTGATGTACTTATCAGTATAACCTGAGAGTCAATGCCATGTTCTGCCTGCGACAACAGATCTGCTGCCACAAATGCTGGGTTGCATGTTTCGTCTGCAATCACACATACTTCTGAAGGTCCTGCAGGCATGTCTATGGCTACGTCATGCAATGAAACCTGTTGTTTCGCTGCCATGACATACTGGTTGCCAGGACCGAAAATCTTATACACCTTAGGTACAGATTCAGTACCATAAGCCATGGCACCTATAGCCTGTACGCCGCCTGCCTTAAATATTTTGCTGACGCCTGCGACTTTGGCTGCCATCAGTATGGCTGGATTAACCTTACCCTCACGATTTGGTGGTGTGCAGAGCACAATTTCCTTACACCCGGCAATCTTTGCTGGAGTGGCGAGCATCAATACTGTAGAGAACAATGGTGCCGTGCCACCGGGAATGTAGAGGCCCACTTTCTCTATGGCTACGCTTTTCTGCCAACATACCACACCTGGAGCAGTTTTCACCTTCTTGCCACTGAATTTCTGTGACTCATGGAATGCTGCAATGTTCTTGTGTGCAAGTACAAGGGCGTCCATTAGTTCCTTAGATACAAGATTCTCTGCCTCCTGCATCTCAGCCTCTGTCACAGACAACTGTGTAAGGTTTACCTTGTCAAACTTCTCCTCGTAGGCAATTACAGCACTGTCACCACCAGTTTTTACATCAGCAAGAACTGAGGCAACTGTCGCATTCAACTGCGAAACGTCAAGATGAGGACGTTCGCAGATTGCAGCATACTGTTCTTTCGTTGGGTATTTTATTATGTTCATTGTTTTGTTCTTACAAAATCATCTTTTCTATAGGCAATACGAGTATTCCCTCAGCTCCCTCAGCCTTGAGCTGACCGACAATCTCCCAGAAATGTTTCTGGTCGATGACGGCATGTATGCTGGTCCAGCCTTCAGTAGCTAAAGGCAATATAGTAGGCGACTTAATACCAGGGAGAATAGCACAAATGTCCTTCACCTTATCTGATGGAGCATTCATTAGCACATACTTCTTGTCATCAGCTACGAGGACAGACTTAATGCGGAACAGGAACTCATCGAGTATCGCCTGCTTCTCGGCAGAGAGTTCTTTATTGCCTATCAGCAATGCTTCACTCTTCATTACTACCTCTACCTCACGGAGTTTGTTGCTTACAAGTGTAGAACCAGATGATACAATGTCAAAGATTCCGTCAGCGAGACCAATACCTGGAGCAATCTCAACAGAACCCTGTATTACGTGAATGTCAATGTTTATACCCTGCTCGTCAGCAAACTTCTTTAATATGTTAGGATATGACGTGGCAATTTTCTTTCCGTCGAACCATTTCACATCCTTATAGTCCACAGCTTCAGGAATGGCGAGAGAGATACGGCATTTTGAGAATCCCAGACGTTTTACGATATTGGCATCTTCACCACGCTCTACAAATTCGTTCTCACCAACTATGCCTATGTCGGCTACGCCACTTGCTACGCATTCTGGTATATCATCGTCACGCAGATAAAGCACCTCCAGTGGGAAATTGCTTGACTGCACGAGCAGAGTGCGTCGTGCGCTGTTTATCTTAATACCTGTTTCTTTGAGCAGGTTCATTGTGTCTTCATAAAGACGTCCTTTTGACTGTACTGCTATTCTTAACATCTTGTTTTTATTATATTTGTATTATATTTCTGAACTGCAAAATTACTACTTTTTTCTGATTTTGCAAACTATTTTCTTGAAAAAAAGCTTTAAGCATCGTAGAATTGCATACCAGAACCGTTTTCTGGTCGTTCTACGCCAGGATATTGGCAACAGAAATGATTCTGAAGCCGTTCTACATAGCGTTTCGCTTCATATTTTGCCATCGGCAAATCATGCATCAGGCAATTACCGCATGTGGCAGGGGTTGTCCCTGGTACTTCTTCGTTATATTCTGCCACAAACGTGAATGCTTTTATCATCAGTTGTCTCATCACCTCATAAGGGTATTCTCCTTTTATTATAAGGTAATTGCCTGTCAGACATCCCATGGGGCCCCAGTAAATGATACGCTCTTTCCATTCCTCATTATTTCGCAGGTATGTGGCAACGAGGTGTTCTATAGTATGTATGGCAGCAGGAGCTATTGCTGGTTCCTGATTGGGGGCGGTCATACGTATGTCGTATGTTGTTATCACCTGGTTTGCAACCCCGTCTTGCCGTGATATGTATATGCCGGGTTGCAGATTTGTATGGTCAACCGCAAAAGAAGGTATGAGTTCCATTGTTATTTGTTTTATATTAATACCATTTTACACTGTTGCCTGAACTTGAACGCTTGTCATATTTGAGTGCGTCTGTCAGTGTTGATGCGTTGCATCGGAACGAGAAGTTATATGAAGTGTATGGAGACAGAACTACAGAGCATGACATAGAGAAACAGTGCAGGTCACGTCCGAGTGATGCCGTTGTCATAGTCAGTTTCTTGTAGTCGAAGTCATATCCAGACATGAATGTGATGTTCCAGCCGTCAGACAGTCGGATGTTGCCGGAGAAATTCAGCGTTTGCGTAAACTTGTATGGATAGCGCATGGTTTTCTTGTTGAATGTTCCCGACGTGTTTTCACGCATCGTTATGCCATAAGAGAAAGTGATACTCCATGGCATTGAGAACTTCAGATAGCCGTCGGCATCTGTCTCCGCCATTCCTGCGTTTTCTTTTGTTGCACCGTGTTGTCCGTTCTGCATGACTGGGTCCACGTTTGTTTCCAGTCCTGTATCATCGTCAAGTTCTTCTTCGTTGTTCTTTTTCTTGTCAGACTTGCCAAACAGTTTTCTTATCTTCTCTGGTGTCAGAGTGTAATGCAGGTTTTGTGACATACCCTGAAAACGTCCGAAACGTCCACGGCTGTACTCAGTGTGTGTGCCTACGTATGGTCTTCCGTTCTCATCCAAGTCGTATGCGTATGTTGCAAAGACAGCATTCATCGAGAATGTGTAGTTCTTCCACCATTTCAGGCGTATGTTCATTGACAGGTCACTCCATGGGCGTGTCTTGGCTGCCATGTTGTATGACATGCTTGCCCCCAACTGGTCTATGATGCTTATTTTCTTTATGGAGTCCGTTTTCGTCTTGACCTTCATCTCAATGTTGTTGTCAATACTGAAACGTATGCTACCGGTCTTTTGGCTGCCTACCGTACCAAACATTCCCCCGCTGAACGGAGAGTAGTTGACGGTGCTTACTTTTCCGTCTGCATCCGTTTTGGTGTATGTCTCGTAAAAACCATAATGCGCTGCACTAAAGTCAGGAGCATACGAGAAAGACACTGACGGTGTCATGGTATGTCTGATGGCTTGTATCCTGTCACCGAAGATTTTTCTGTTAGGAATGAAGAATCCATATATTTTCGTATTTGCCTGAACAGACATTGACCAGTTGTACACATTATAGAAACCATATACGGTATCGTTGACCTCGCGTTGGTTTTCTGCATCCCATGAGCGCATCACCTTGTTGGAATACATGCGGTCAGTGAAATTGAATGTCGGCGTAAGCGTTATGTACTTTAGCACAGAGAATGACGCACCAATCGGTATTTTGTGCTGCATGCCGTTGCTCCAGTCCTTTATCAGGTTTGACTTGAAAAATTCGCTTTCTTTCGCTTTTAACCTGTTAGACAACTGGCCGGTATAACTCATGTATATTTTCTCATACCACTTTTCCTTACCCACCATCTTCTTGCGTCTGAATGGATAGAAACGCGCTATGTTCACATTGAGGTCTGGCAGTGTCATGGCCACCGTAGAGTCTCGGGTGTACTGTGCTATGTCTGTTGCCAGCGACAATGACATGCCGATGCTTGAGAACGATGTACTCCATGATACAGACGATGTACGGGTGGACTGTGTGCGTGTCGCAGGATTATAGAGGGAGTTCAGGTTGTTTGCCTCATAACTTGTACTGGCGTAGTTCACACTGGCTTTCAGCGTACTGTACGGGTTTGCCTTACTGTCCTGGCTGTGTGACCACAACAGTTTGAAACTCGTTTCTTTTGTATAATCGGGAAAGCCTTCCTCTCCCGTTTTTGAGTCTTGATATGAGAAAAAGAACTGTCCCGAATATTTGTATCTTATGCGGTAGTTTGTTGCCAATGATATGCCCCATGACCCTTTGGTGTATATCTCACCAAGCAGTTTCAGGTCCATCTTGTCGCTTATGGCGAAATAGTAACCGCCGTCGCGCAGATAGAAGCCGCGCTCACTTTCATCACCATAGGTGGGCATTATGAAACCGCTGCTGTATTTCTTGGTGAAGGGGAAGAAGCCATACGGAATGGCGAGCGGTAACGGAATATCCTGTACCACGAGGTATGCCGGACCAAACACCACGTCCTTTCCGGGGCGCACTTTCGCCCTTGTCAGTGCAAGATAGAAGTCGGGATGGTCGGCATCGCATGTTGTGTATTTTCCATGCTTCAGATAGAATGTGCCGTCGGCGTCACGCTTTGAGCGCTCCGCCATGAGAAATCCATCTTGCTGCTCGGTATATGTGTTCAATACAATACCCTTCTTCGTCTTGAAGTTGAATGCCATGGTGTCTGTCTCGTATTTGTCACTGCCCATCACAAATACCGGGAGTCCGTACCGTTCTTTCTTTGCTGTATCCATGGCACCCGTTGCACGCACAAGACTGCTGTCCATCTGCATGTTTATCTTTTCGGCAGTAAGGTCCATGTTCTCATATTTCACATTCGACGAACCAAAAAGGAATGCCTTTTTTGAGTCGGCATAATACACCAGCGAATCCTTTGCCGTGTATTCCACTGGCGCATCGATGCCAGTTTTCCTGCGTCTGTTCAGTGAGTCTGCATGCAGAGAGTCGTCTATGGCCTTGTTATGCGCTTCGATGGCCATACGAAGCGAATCCATAAGGATAGAATCTACGACGAGGGTGTCATCGACTGTTTCCATATCGCCTACAACAAATCCATTCGCCATATTACTACCCATCACGAGCATTATGGCGAATATAAAACCTATTGTAGTGAATCCTTTACGCATAATCTTATGCAAAATTACAGCTTTTTTTATAAATGGCAAAGAATAAGAGGGCATTTTTGTTGTTTTGTTATGTTTTTTTTGCGTGTACCAATAAATATTAGTAATTTTGCCTAACATTTTTAAATATTTATCGACTTTACATTAATTAAATGAGAAAAACCACTCTCGAATTGCTCAGCCGTAAGGGCGTGCAGCCTATTAGCATGCTTACGGCTTACGACTATCCTACGGCATGCATCATTGACGAGGCTGGCGTTGACATGGCTCTTGTCGGCGACTCGCTCGGCAATGTCATTCTTGGATATGAGAACACACTTGCCGTCACCGTTGACGACATGATACATCATGGTGCTGCCGTGGTGCGTGGTACCAAGCAGGCTATGGTGGTCATCGACATGCCTTTTATGTCATATCAGGCCAGTGTTGAGGATGCTGTGCGCAATGCCGGTCGCATTGTGAAGGAGACTAACTGCCAGGCGGTTAAGTTGGAGGGCGGCGCTGAATATGCTGACCGCATCAGGGCTATCGTCAATGCCGGAATACCCGTGGTGGCGCATATTGGACTTACTCCGCAGTCGGTGAACACTCTCGGCGGCTACAAGGTGCAGGGGCGTACTGAGGAGAAGGCTGCCAAGTTGCTTGCCGATGCCAAGGCGGTGTGCGATGCCGGTGCCTTTGCGCTGACGCTGGAATGTGTGCCTGAGCCTCTGGCGAAGCAGATCACCGAACAGGTGCCTGCCATCACCATAGGCATTGGTGCAGGGCGCTATACTGACGGACAGGTACTGGTGTATCAGGACATGCTCGGATATACTGGTGGCAAGACGGCGAAGTTCGTGAAGAAATATGCCGACCTGCACGCTGTCATGCTTGAGGCGTTCCAACAGTACAAGCAGGATGTGGAGGCAAGGACATTCCCAGACGATAATCAAGTGTATAATTGAACTGTACCACTCTTTTTTGAAACAACGAATTTGACTAATTAAACGAATTACCATGCGGAAATGCCGTGTTGCATAGTAACTATTCAACGAATGTGTTTTTTGCCTACGGCGTACCGTGAATCTCCACAAATGGTCATTAATTTCTCCATAAATTAAATTTATGATAAAATTTATGACATTCATGGGCATTTATGGTGCCTCGCAGAGAATAAAATTCCATTAATATGGCATTTGCTGAATAGTTGCGTTGCATATACTAATTCGTAAAATTCGTTTAATTCGTAGTAGAAATTAGTAGTAGAAACGAGATAATTGTATAATAAATTAAATACTGAAGAAATCTAATGGAAGTAGTAAAGACAATAAAAGAGGTTAGAGAGATTGTTGCTAAATGGAGAAGTGAAGGTCTCAGCGTGGGCTTCGTGCCTACCATGGGTTATCTGCACGAGGGACATCAGAGTCTCATTATCAAGTCGGCTGAGCAGAACGACCGCACCGTGGTGTCGGTGTTCGTCAACCCCATACAGTTCGGTCCCAACGAAGACCTTGAGGCTTATCCCCGCGACCTTGAGCGCGACAAGCAGAAGGTCATAGAGGCTGGCGGCGACCTTATCTTCAATCCGGAGCCGGCAGAGATGTACCCCGGTCATTTCACCTCGTTCATAGACACTACCGAGACCACCGAACTGCTCTGCGGTGCCGTGCGCCCTGTTCATTTCCGTGGCGTGTGCACCGTCGTGGGCAAACTCTTCAACATTGTTTGTCCTGACCGTGCCTACTTCGGACAGAAGGATGCGCAGCAGCTGGCCACCATCAAGCGTTTCGTGCGCGACCTCAACTTCCCCGTAGAGGTAATCCCCTGCCCCATCATCCGTGAGGACGACGGACTGGCAAAGTCGTCACGCAACACATACCTTAACCCAACGGAGCGTCAGGCAGCACTGATACTATCAAAGAGCCTCAAGCTCGGCAAGGCCGCCATTGACAATGGTGAGCGTGACTCACAGAAAGTCATCAAGGTCATCAAGGACAACCTTGAGACGGAGCCTTTGGCACGTGTCGATTATGTAGAGGTGGTAGATTTCGAGAACATCCAGCGCATCGACCGCATCGAGGGCGAGACCCTCGTTGCCATCGCCGTCTATATCGGCAAGACACGTCTCATAGACAATTTCATTGTCAAGGCATAAGAAAGAAACGGAAAATATATGGTAAAGGCTGTGCAAAGAATGCACAGCCTTTTTCTGTTAGCAATGATTTTTCCGTTAATGCCGTTAATAAAGCCCATTAATGTCATTAATAAGCTTACGGCATGGAATTAACATTATTAACGAATGTCATTAATGCCATTAACGACGAGAATAGTTTTTCGTTAATGCCGTTAATAAAGCCCATCAATGTTATTAATAAGCCTACGGCAAGGAATTAACGTTATTAACGAATGTCATTAATGCCATTAACGATGATTGTCACTTTTTCCTTCATTTTCCTTACACTTTGATTTTCGCAACCTTCATTTCCTTGCGTTATTTGAAAATATTTTCCATCTGGTTTCGTACAGCCGAAAATAGCGATTTTTGCAAATCACTGACAATAAAGACTTTAATTTTTAAGGCTTTTTTTTAGTCCTGCAAAAGCTATCATTTTACGTTGTAAAAGCACCCAAATTACACTGTAAAAGCATAGCTTTCACAGTGTAAAAGCTATCATATTACATCGTGGAAGCTATGCTTTGACACTAAATGAGCAGTTTTCGCCCTCATAAATACCTAAAAAGTGCCGTCAGAAACTCTATTTTGAGTTTTCTGGCGGCACTTCTCATTTTGACACTTTGCAAACTAAAACACGCTCAATTCTATCAGATTGTCAGAATCAAACAGGTTCGCAATCATCAATCATTGGTATTAACTCTATCAGTTTCTTTCCGTCAATCTCAAATTTCTCAAGAACATCATTGCCATCTTTAAAACGGCGGATTTCCGTGGAAAACGTCTTGTCACATTGCGCAGCATAATCCTGTTCAGAAAGGAAATAATACTCTACGCCATTGTAACTGAAACGTAAATCATATCTCTGAACAGCAAAGTCGTAGTAGAAAGTTTCTTCTGAATTATTGCGGTATCCATGATACAGACCTCCATTCCTGTCATAGTTTGGCGGATATTTCGAGTTAAACGGGTACCCAGCCAGATCTTCTTTAATATAATCGTATGCCATAATTTTCTAATTTGGTACAAAGGTACAAATATATTTTGAGAAACTATCAAATAACAGCATTAAAAAGCCATTTTGTGGTTTCTATCTGTTTCCTTTTGCCCTGTTATGCGTCTTGCAAAGCATCTGACAATTACTGATGTCCGTTGCGCCGCCTTTGCTCCACGCCGTTACATGGTCGGCATCCATTTCTTTAAACTTATATATCTTGGTTCGCACGTTTTCGTGACCTCTGGCACATTCGGGGCAGTTGCTAATGCCTTGCTCCTGTGCTTCCTCTGTCTGGCGTGCATAGACGGTTTTCTTCACATTATCCTCAAATATTCGGATATTGAGGAGCCTTGCATCTAATTCTCCCCCAAGAACAAACTCAAAGATTCCTTTCTTGTTTGTCACGGCCTCATCAGCATAAAGTTCGTTAACCCTTTGTCGCAAACTTACAGGATTGTAGGAATTGGAGTGGTATTGCTCATAAAACGCGCCCCATCCAAGTCCCCTCATTTCATCCTTAGGTTCACCAAACAATGTCTTTGCCCATTCTATTACAGTGTCAAAGTAGGTCTTTAGCTCCTCTATGTTGTCTTCATAACGATGCAGACTCATATATCCGCCAATGTTTTCCTCACCTTTGGCAACCCATCCAAGGGCAGCATGCAGAATATCCTGACGGTTTACATTTCCCGTAATATAGCTACACCATTTCTGCAGTTGTGGATTGCGTGAATTGCTAAATGTGGCTTTTGCCAATGTTACAAACGGACCACTGTATGTAGCGTTGAGAAGTTCTTGCTTGTTCAGTGGTACGCCAGCAATGTTGATTGTTTCAAACCACTCTTTTATTTCCTTTTCCGTTCCGTTACAGATATACACAAGCAATTTGTAGTTGAGAATCTTTTCTTGTTCCTCACGTGCCAACCCGGTGAAATATTGTTCCATGCCAAACTTGTCCTTGATGGCGAACTTACCCGTAACAAAGCGTCCGATGCTTGTTATGCGCTGTTGTCCGTCAAGTATTTCATATCTGCCCTCTTCCGGTTTGTTGAAATAAATAAGTCCGATGGGGTAATCCTTTAATATGCTATCAATGACAGCTATTTCTTTCTTGCCTTCGTTTTCTGCATAGAGGTAATTACGCTGATACTCTGGCTGGATAGTCAGTTTGCCCGACCATCCAAACAGGCCTTTGCCTTCCAACTGGTTATATACAAAGCCTTCACATATCTCTTTGGCCGTCAGGTCTGTCATCAATGTCGTTTGCATAGTTCTATTGCTTTTTGCGGATTAGTATTCTTGCGTATGGTTTTTGAGGTATGCCATTTTCATCAATGTAATAAAGTTGTCCGTCACGCAGACTTGGGTTGAGCTTTTTCAGTTCACGCGGATAGGGCTTCAAGCCAAGTTCTTTGCCTGAATCCCCTTCCGCACAGCCAACTATTTCAAATTGTTCAGGACAATATTTGTCAAGAAAAGAACGAGGAACACCCATCAGCCCCTCATAATCAATCGGAATAGCATCATAGAACGGGACTTCTATTGCATCGAAGTTTTCATAGTGTTTATATTGCTTCCCTTTTACTTCTTTGTGCTTAGAATAAATAATGTTATCTTCCATGGTCATTAATGGAAGGGATTCATGACGGCGACCATGGTCTATATTTGTGTACCATCTTACTCCATTGACTCTCCAAAGAAACTGACCATCCTGAAAGTAGGCGTTTTTCTGATTTGACATCTTATTTGGGTCATACTGAGTTGCATCTGCTATAAAGAATGCGGCCCCACCATTGAAGTATGAACTGCCTAACCAAACCTTACCTTCTTTTATGTAAGGGAATACTTCTTTGTATGACACAGCATTAATGTTGCCAATGATGACAAATTGTTTCCCTGCTTCCATTATCCATGTGAAAAAATCACGGAATAGTGAGAAAGGCGGATTTGTAATTATGATGTCGGCTTCGTCGCGTAGCGTTTTAACTTCATCACTGCGGAAATCACCATCGCCATTAAGGTAAGACCATTGCAAATCGTTGATATTAAAACGTCCGTCACCATTGATGTCCTCATCCAATATGAATATCTTTCCGTTGGTTCGGCTCTTGTCTGCATCGTAATATGGACTTTCTGTCTCGAAGAGTGTGGGCTGCCAATCTTTTATTCGCTTTGATTCTACAGCATAACTTGTGCTGATAAGTTTTTTCAAACCATAAGCCTCAAAATTCTGCGCAAAGAATTTAGTGAAGTTGCTCCATTCTGGATCGTCACATGGCAGGAGAACAGTCTTGCCACGGAATACATCAGGGTTATACTCCAAATATGCGTTTATTTCCTTTTGGATGTCCGCATACTGAGTATAAAACTCATCATTCTTTGCAGCCTTAGCCGCACCTAAATTACTATTGTTTGCCATTGTTTAGCGATTGATAGTTAAAAGTAGCGCATCTGACTATCAATCGCCAACGCACAAAAAGAGCGTGATGCTCCTTATGCGTTAAGCTGGGGTATGCCTAGGAAATTGGGCCCCATCCCACCAATAAGAATGCATCACGCCTATGGCGCAGATGCATTGCTATAATTGGTGGAATGTGGGCATATATTCCTATACCCACAATCTCTATTACTTCAGAGCGTTCTTATCCCAATTTGTTTCCTAGGCATATTGGCTTAACGCGAAATAATAGCAAATGCTTTCAATTTAATATGTCTGTCCGAATATTCTCGCGCTGCTCAGCAACACGTCTCCCCGAACCAACTGCAAAATTACAAATTTAATTTGTAACCAAATACTATATAGAGAAAAAATAGACTGTTTTTATAATATTTTATGTAATCAGAAGTAAGAAATGAGCTAAGAGTATCAAAAAACAAGTACATATCGCGAGGGTACAAGGTGTTTCCTTGCTATACATTGCCACAAAAAAAACAGCATTGTTTTGCAATCAAGGTATATCGTTAGAGATTAAAGGGGAATGCGGTAAGAAGTCTTGATCCGATTTATCGCCATTACCACAAGGGTGTCTAACACCACAGCAATAACGAAAGCCACTGCCACCATAGGATAGAAACCTTCATACGGTGTCACCATCCTATCCATAATGATAGCGGCAATGGTAGGACATGCACCACAAAAGAAATAATAATACAAGGAGTTGCGTCCTACGAAACGTAAACATCCATTACAGAATATTCTTGAAGCCACAGACACGGAGAATACAATGCCTGCAAACATATCTGCATAATAACAGCATAAATATGGCAACGAGGTATGATCTGCCATCTCACCTAACGGATTGACCACATATATATACTTTAATAAAACAGCCGCCAATAGTGAGAATGCCGCCAACTGCCACTTTCCTTCCAAATGCAGTCCCCCTTGTCTATACATAAAGCCTGCATAAAGAAATACGATATTCAGCATGGCTCTTCTTACGTTCCAATAATCAGGATATTCAATATGCAGCAAAGCTATTCCTGCAAGCAACAGCAACAGGCAAATCCAAGTACAGCCTTTCCTAACTAAGAAAGCAAAGATTATCTCACAGACAATCAAGGTAGTCACGAACCATGAAGCCTTGCCTAACAGTATGCCGATATAGGGTTGCCACAACTCTCCATTTCCGTTAATGAGTGATTTGGGGACAGCGATAATCGAAGTAAAGATAAAATAAGGTATAAGTAGCGATGTCAGTATCTTGCATAGCTTCTTACCAAAATCCATATTCTCCCTATTGGGAAACAGGTAACCTGACAAGAAGAAGAATACGGCAAGTGCATTATCAGCATAAAAGGCACTAGAGATTGCCGCAGTCTTGGCATAATAAACATCTGCATGATGCCACAATATCACAAGCATGCAAAATCCACGTAATCCGTCTATCCATTCTACCCGTCTTTTTTCACTCATAACGATTTCTTTTCTTGATTTCCTTTTTGAACGGTTTACCATAAAAGGCGTAGCAAGCCTTTAAAGTGGGTTCTAATAATTCCCACTGTCAGATTTTTGAATTTATTCTTGCTCTGGCAAGCGACCAAAGGTCGAGCGTCGAGGGCAAAATGTTAGCTGATAAGGGAGCATAGCGGGCTATGTGACCGCAGAAGTTAACAGTTTGCACCGAAAGAAAACAAAAATATGACATAATGTTATTCATGTAATTAACTAATTTAACTCGTGGGAATTTTTAGAA